>Ga0164315_10005216_pt1 | contig 10160 bp, 7 predicted proteins | sample GuaBasSedimGuay6_FD_113737 | JGI IMG/M metagenome (GOLD analysis project Ga0164315, IMG submission 113737) | Subseafloor sediment microbial communities from Guaymas Basin, Gulf of California, Mexico - Guay6, Core 4569-2, 0-3 cm | ecosystem: Environmental > Aquatic > Marine > Hydrothermal vents >... | reverse complement strand
GGACCAACAAATGCTGCTGGTGCATTTTGTTCAGGTAAGACTATCAATAATGCAAAAAACGAACATATCTATTTTACAAAATATCTAAATAACAACGATTCACATAATTTCTTCAAGCAGATAAATCAATTAGTAATTACCGGCCCAACTGGAACAAACGTTGCCGATATTCAAATAGTGCTTCTCCACATTTAATACAAATGTTCTCAATTTTTCACACTTATGACAGAGCGAATTACCTTATATTTTAATAACTTAGGTGTCGTTAAATAATTTGGTTTGTTGTATTAAAAAGATAGTAAAAAATACTTTTTTAGTAATATTATTAATTGGATCAACCTCCTTTGCACAGCTTAGTAGCCAAGTTGGATGGATGAGTAAATTTGGAATAGCTGGCGGATTAAATGCTACTTGGATGTTTCCAAATTATGATGAAATTAATAAGCAACTTCCTGCATTTGGAATTAACGAAGAACTCAGTGGGGGTCTGTTAACTTGGGGTGGAAGCGGTTATGTTTATTTAATGATAGTGGATGACTTAAGAATTGGAGGAATGGGGTTTGGCGGTACACAGTCAGTTTCATCAAATTCAAATGGATTTAATAGAGAAGTACAATATGGTTTGAGTGGCGGTGCATTTACAATAGAATATACTCTCCCATTTATTAAAAGAGTTGGGGTCTCGCTCGGAGGCATGATTGGTGGGGGCAAATTAGCTGTCGACCTATTTAAAAATAATGATGACTTTTCCTGGCAAGAGACATGGGATGAATTTAATAACCCAGCAGGAACGGAAAATATAAGTCGAAGGATAGTGAATAATTATATAACACTAACTCCTACAATAAACATTGATATACCTCTAACAAGATTTTTTGCAATACGAGTAGGTAGTGGTTATCAGTTTACAATGAGTGAGAGTTGGACAATTGAAAACGAAAAGAGTTTAAGTGGTGTCCCAAGTTCATTAAATGGGGATGCATTCTTTATTCAGACAGGAATTTATTTAGGCTTTTTTGCCTATTAGTGCGTGGGTTGAAATTTATGAAAAATGTATTAATAACTGGTGGTGCTGGATTTATAGGTAGTAATTTTATAAATCATCTTTTAGAAAAAAGAGATGACTTAAAAATTGTTAATCTCGATTGCTTAACTTATGCAGGAAATTTGGAAAATCTACTTCAATCTGAGAAGCATCCAAATTATACTTTTGCTAAAGGAGATATTACTGATAGGGAAACTGTCGCAACAATATTTGAAAATCATAAAATTGATAATATAATTCACTTTGCAGCAGAATCACATGTTGACCGTTCTATACTTGGTTCAGAAGTTTTCTTCAATACAAATGTTATGGGAACTAATGTATTGCTTGAAGCTGCAAAAAGATTTGGCGTTGAAAAATTTGTACAGGTTTCAACAGATGAAGTATATGGCAGTCTTGGACCGGAAGGGAAGTTTAGCGAAACTACTCCGATTGACCCAAATAGTCCTTACTCATCAAGTAAAGCTTCTGCCGATATGATGGCACTCTCTTTTCAAAGGACTTATGGATTGCCAGTGGTTGTAACTCGCTGTTCAAATAATTATGGACCGTTTCAATTCCCAGAAAAACTAATTCCATTGATGATTCTAAATTCATTGAATGATAAGAAGTTACCGGTATATGGCGATGGAATGAATATCCGTGATTGGATATATGTTACTGACCACAATAAAGCCGTGGAGTTGGTTTGGGAAAAAGGAAAAGTTGGAGATGTTTATAATATTGGTGCAGATCAAGAAATGACAAATATTGATATTATAAAATTGATTCTAAATTATTTAAATAAATCGGAAGATTTAATAGAATATGTTACAGATAGACCTGGTCATGATAGACGCTATGCTATTGATTCTTCCAAAATTGAAAACGAACTAGGCTGGAAACCAGAATATAAATTTGAAGAAGCAATTGAAAAAACTATCGATTGGTATTTGCAAAACAAAAATTGGTGGGAAAGAATAATAAGTGGTGAATATCAAGATTATTATAATATGCAATACAATAGTATAAAATAAATATTTCGTGAATTAACGACCTTGCGATTAAAAGAAAAACAAAGGAAAAAATAATGAAACTAAAAATTCTAATTTTAGCGATATTACTTTCGATTTCACTGTTTGCTCAGGATATGAGTGATTTACAACAGACGTCACTGTTGGCATTGAATAAAATCTCAGTAACAATTGGTGGCGATTTTATTATAAATGGTACATTCCCAGCATCTGCTACAGAGCGAGTAGATGAATTTGTAACACGTACATACAACCAATATCGTTTGGCATTACTTGCAACTGCTAAAGATAATCGTTCGCTCACTGAACTTAAAGCTGAAATTGATGAATTCGCTGAACGTGGAATAGTGTTAAAACATATGGATGGTTCAGAGCAAATAATTGACTTGCAAAAGTTTCATCTGACCGCAGATTATATTGAGAATCCTTACTTACTAAATGGGGATGTCATTATTTTTCCACAATTGGATTGGGATAGGAATTTTGTCGAAGTTGAAGGTGCAGTAAATAAGCCATCGCAGTTTCAGTATGTAGAGGGAGATCGACTTTCATGTGCAATTCTTTTTGCTCGTGGAATAAGTGCAGCATATGAAACGAGTGATAGCATTGAAATTTCTCGTCTTAGTTACGATGGAATGAAAGAAGAGATAATGTTAGTTTCTCTTGAAGATAACCCCAAGATAAATAGGGGGGATAGAATTCGAGTGGTTTCTAACGAGACTCAGAAACGAGATTTCAAAGTACTTGTTGGTGGAGAAGTGAATAAACCTGGATATGTTTATATCACCAAAAATAAAACTACAATAAAAGAGGTAATTAAAAAAGTTGGTGGATTCAAAGAAAATGCTGATTTATTAAATTCAGAATTAATTCGAGGTTCACTTCAGGCAAGAGCAAGAAATCTAAAGGAGCAACCTTATCAAGATAGAAGAAGATCATTTAATTTACAGGCATTCTCAGTCCAAACAGATTTACTGATGATGAATCGTATGGCAAATGTTGAGGTTGAAGATTCGTTGAGTCTTATTATTGATAACCAGCTACGTAATGCCAAAACAATCGTAACTGTAGATTTTAAAGAAGTTTTAGATGATAGTTCAGATAATAGTAAGGTTGTTGTAAAAGATGGTGATATTATCTTTGTCCCCGAAATTACAAATTTAGTTTATGTCTTTGGGCAAGCTATGAATCCTGGATATATTGATTTTATTGATGGTATGGATTATAAGTATTACATTGAAAAAGCGGGTGGCATTGGTAACGCAGCTAAGGATGAGGTATATCTAATAAAAGGTAAAACTAGAGCATATGTGGATATGACAGATGAAGATTATCAATATAAAATTGAATCTGGTGATTATATTTGGGTACCCAAAGAATTTCCGCGTACCTTTGATTTTTATCTAACACGCACAGCACGTATTGCAGCAGTTGTGGCTGCAGTAGCTACGGTATATTTGGCGTTTAAATAGTAGTTAATAGTGTTACAGTTATATTTTTGTTTAATTAAAAAATTGATTTGAGAATAAAATATGTCAGAAAACAAAGAGAAAAGGGAAGTATCATTTACAGACTATCTTTCAATATTATTTAAGTGGAAGAAACTTCTAATTATTAATCTGTTATTCATTGGAATAGTTACAACAGGAATTACATTTTTAATACCTGAGAAGTTTAAGTCTGATGCGACTATTATGATTCAAGAAGATGATAACATGGGGTTATTAAATAGTGTAATGTCTGGTGCAGGCTCTCTACTTGGTGGAGCACTATTTGGTGGTGGTGGAACATCTTTAGATAAGATGTTTGGATATCTAGAAAGCAGAAAAATGTTTTTAGATGTTATAGAAAAATATAAACTTATTGAATATTATGGGTTCTCGGAATATAAAAGAGAAAAAACTCTAAAAGCATTTAGAGATGATGCTAAGTTTGATTTAACTCAAAATGGTTTAATTGAAATAAGTATGGTGCATGAAAGCCCTGATACAGCAAGAGAAATAGTAAATTATTTTATTTCTGCTTTAGATAAATTAAATAAGGAATATACATCATCGCATGCAACAAGCTACAGAGAGTTTATAGAAAGAAGGTACATGAAAAATTTGGAAGAAATGAAAAATGCTGAATTAGGCTTTAGAGAGTTTCAAGAAAAGTATAAAGTTTATGTTATTCCTGAGCAATTACAGGTTGCATTTGAAATTATAGCTGGCCTAGAAGGTGAGCTTGCTAAGTTAGAATTGGAAGCTGATTTATTAAAACTTTCACAAGGAGAGAATTCTCCAAATGTAAAATTGGCAAAGCAACAAGCTGTTTTATTAAAGAAAAAGATTAATGATATTACAAGTGGAAAGCACACAACAGATGAATCAATAATTTCATATTCTTTTGAAAATATTCCCGAACTTCAAATTGAATATCTTAGACTTTATCGTGAAATTGAGATACAAAACAAATTGTTAGAATTTACTCTTCCAATGTATGAGCAAGCTGTGATGGAAGAGCAAAAAGATGTACCTACAATAGTTGTTTTAGATTCTCCTCTTGTCCCAGAGTTAAAAGACTCTCCTAAAAAAGCTTTTATTATTCTGGCAGTTGGATTTTTGTTTTTCTTTTTTCATGTTTTCTTTGTTTTTCGTGCAGAATTAATAATGATGAAAGCTAATAAACTGAATTTGATTGAAAAGAAAGAATATAGTATTTATTCAAAAATAACAAGATCATATAAAATTAAGTAATGATATTTATTAGTTTATCAATATCGCTTCTTTTTTCTATTTTATTGGGTAAATATTTTTTTAGTAAATATGTAAACCCAATATCTATATATTCAATTATTTGGTTTGGGCTACTTACTTTTTTTCATTTAAAACTTATCAATTATGATAACCTTTCAATAAATACGTGGATTATTATTTTATTTTCTTATGTTTCTTTTATTTTAGGAATATTAGTTTACTTTACCGCAATTAGAATTTTCAACAACGATCCAAGTTCTGCTGACGATACAAGTAAGTCATTACCATTAATATTTTCGAATGATGGGAAAATATTAAAGTACTTAGTTTTATTTTTTTCAGTTTTAGGAGTAATTGGGGCTCTTCAACATTGGAGTATTTTAATTGAACAATTTGGAAGTATTGTTGATGTTTTTTTACGGTTAGGTCTAATTAGGCAAATGACAGTTAGAGGTGAGATAGAAGGGATACTACCATATATTTCAGCTTTTTCATTTGTTGCTATATTTTTTGCAGGGCTTTATAGTGCTTGGAAGAAAAGAATAACTCTCATCTCTTTTTTACCACTAATAGCTATTATTCTCAAAGATACTGCGGCAGCTGGCAGAGTTGGTATTCTTATAGGTTTTTTAGAGTTTGGATTAGCATATGTTTTTACATCTTATTATTTAAAGACTTTTGCAAATAAAGAAAAAAAGAAAAATAACGTACGAATTTATTTTACTATTGCAATAGCTCTAACAATATTTTTAACAAGTATTTTTGTTATCAAGGGTTTAAGAGGTGGTTCGGAAGATGTAGCTGGCGCAGGGCGTGGAATTAGCTCATTAAGTAATAATATGTTCATCACTCCTACTTTATATCTTTATTTTAGTGGTCATGTTGGTGTACTAAGTCAGTATTTAGAAAAAGATGATGAAAAGGCTAGATTTGGAGAAAATACTTTTAGATTTGTATATAATGTTCTAAGTAAATTTGGTTTTACAGATAAAGCCGAGATGTATCAGAGAGGGTACTATATTCCAGTCTGGATTAATACAGGAACATTTCTGAGAGAATTACATGCCGATTTTGGTATTGGAGGAACATTATTATTTTTATTTCTTTTGTGTATAATTATATCATTTGTTTGGCGCAATTTTTATAAAACGGGCAATTTTACTTATTTAGTATTTTTGGTCTATTTTAGTTTAATTATAGCAATGTCTTTTTTGATGATGATTACTAGACTTACAACATGGTCTATTAGTTTGCTAACAATTCTTTTTGTTATAGGTACCATTGAAAGATTGCTTTTTAAAAAATCTACTTTATTAGGACATTAAAAAATGTCTTCCAATGAGCTACCTAAAATTCGTAATAATTCTCTTATTATTTTTTCATCTCAGGTTATTTCACTAGCCTTAAATATAATTAGTATAAGTTTTGCTGCTGGATATCTTGGAGTGGAGGAGTTTGGAAAGTTTAATTACTTATTGGCAATTGTTGGGATTGGAGCAAAGATTCTTGATTTTGGATTTAATCCAGTTATCTTTCGAGAATTATCTCAAAAAAATATTATTGGAAAATATTTAGGTTCGGTTTTAGTTTTTAGGCTAGTAATTATTTTAGTTGTTGTTGCCCTTTTTAGTTTTGTTGGATATTACCTACAGCTTGGAACATTAGAAATAGTTCTAATTGCAATGTTAGCATTTAACGTTCTATTGTCTAATAAATTCACAAATATTAGAGAACTACTAACAATACCATTCAAAGTTGATCTTAAAATGCATATTCCAATGCTATTGATAATTTTGGATAATGTTTTACTTCTATTTTTTGTTTTGATGATGCCCTTTTTTAATGGTGGAATTATATATTTCGTTCTTATTTATACTATTTCAAATCTGCCTGGAATGATTCTATTATTACTATTTATATATAAAAGATATAATTTTCAAATTGAATTTAATTTGAATGAAATAAAGTATTTGTTTAAAGAATCACTTCCATTGATGGGTTTTATTGTTTTTGCATTTCTTTATATCCAAATAGATATTCTCCTTTTAGAAAATATGTCGGGCTCTACATCGGTAGGAATTTATTCTTCAGCTATAAGACTAATAACACCACTAAAATTAATTCCAAATGTTGTTGTAATAACATTGTTCTCTTTAATTGTTAAAAATATTAATAATAGTGACTATAATCAACGGATTGTGAGATTTGTGACAAAATTATTTTTTCTATTTTCTATCTCCTTTTCTGCTTTTATGTTTATTAGCTCTGAAGAAATTATTTTAATAGTATTTGGTGATAAATTTATAGAGGCAGCCTTACCTCTGCGAATATTGTCAATTGGACTTTTCTTTGATTTTTTTAGTTTTTTTATTTTAGATTTATTTACAGCATATAATAAACAAAAATACAATTTTCAATTTATACTAATTGTTACTTCTATAGTATTAATAACCAATATTATCCTTATTCCGGTATATGATTTTGTTGGTTCAAGCGTATCACGAATTTTTTCAGGATTACTTGGGTTTTTATTTCTTCGACATATACTTAAAAAAGAAATAAAAATGAATATCAGTTTCGTTACTATGAGATTAATAATATCGGTGTCAGTTTTTTTGTTTAGCATTTATCTTTTTAGCAGCCAATATCCAATTATTAATATGTTCATTAGTAGTATTCTATTCATAATGTTAATTTTATTACTTAAAGTTTTTACACAAAATGAAATAAAAATTATCTTACAATTTGTAAATAATCAAAGAATTGTTTCTATTATTTACAAATATTATAAAATTGAGGATTAGTTAATGGATATCTCAATAATAATAGTTAGCTACAATAATTTTGATGTTTTACAGAGTTGCCTAAATTCTATATATAAATTCACATCCAAAATTAGTTTTGAAATCATTGTAGTTGATAATAACTCTGCTGAATCAAAATTAACTGAAATTATTGACGGATACCAAAATATAGTCTTACTTCAAAACAAAGAAAATATGGGCTTTTCTTTTGCAAATAATCAAGGGTTAGATATAGCAAAAGGGCGTTATATTTTGTTCTTAAATAATGATACAGAACTAATTGAAGATATTCTTTTTAAGTTAATTGAATTCTCCGATTCATCTGAAAGGGATTACTTAATAGGTGTAAAGCTACTTAATAAGGATTTGACTCATCAACATTCCATAGTTGATTTTCCCAATTTATGGAATACATTTACTGAGAGTTTTTTCCTCAATTCAATTTTTAAGAAAAATAAATATTTCAATAAGTATTGGATGAATTATATTGAGTACAATCAGCCTATAAATGTTGATGTTGTTCTTGGTGCATTTATTTTTGGAAGTGCTAAAACTATTAATAATTTAGGTGGATTTGACGCTAGGTTTTATTTTTATGCAGAAGAAACAGATTTATGCAAAAGATTTAAAAATTTAGGTGGTAATATTCTATTTTATCCAAATTTAGAGTTAATTCATATTGGGGGTGTTTCCACTAATAAAATAAATTGGTTCCATTTTAAGAATCAACATCGAGGTAAAATTCAATTTGCTCAGAAGCATTTCTCTTCAGTAAAATTATTTCTATTTTTAATTTTACACTATTCAGGGTTATTTGTTAGAATTCCTCTTTATTTAATTCTTGGAATAATAAAATTTGATAAAAACTATTTTTTTAAAGCATACTTTTTTATTCGTCAACTTATTTTTTATCCACGTAATGGATTTGTTATTAAGTGATAACCAAAGCTAATTTATATTTTGATACAATTAAACGTATTCCTTTAAAACAGAATTTCTTTTTAGTAAAAGAGAAAGTTCTTAAAAAGGTTTTTCCAATAAATATATCTACTTTTGAAGAAATTGATAATAAGTTTTATTCCAAAGATATTTGGAATAAATTTTTAGAAAATTCAAAAAAACTAAAAGGTGAAAAAGACTCCAAAATATTTTGGGATAGTGGAGTTTCGGAGAGTATATTTCAGCATCATTATCATTCATTTGTCCAAAATGAATTAGTGAGTTATAAAAAGACTGATAATATTGAAATCATAGAAAATCTCTGGAAAAAAACGCATGATGATATTGAGTTTGTATATAATCTACAAAGGATGTATAAGTTCAAAGAAATTATGGACGTTTTAAATTTTACTGATAACCAAAAGTTAAATATTATTAAATCTTGGATTGATAAAAATTCCCCGCAAAAAGGTGCAGCTTGGATGGGATTTAATTGTTCTATTCGGTTAATAAATTGGGTGAAAATTTTAAATAGCTTTAATGATAATAGCTCTATCAGCGATGGAGATATAAAAATTATATTTCTTTCAATTTTTCAAAATTTAGAATTTGTAACTAAAAACATTGAACATCACATTCCGGGCAACCATGTCATTTTTCAGTATTTTTCAATTTGGTTAACCTTATTCTTAATTGGAGATAAAAAAGCTGAAGTTTACTCAAAGCTATTTGTAGAAGAATTTAAAGATGAATTTCTAGAAAGTGGATTGCACTTTGAACTAAGCACACATTATCATTTACAGGTTTTACAACTTGGTACTTACTATAGTTTAATTAAAAAAAGCAAAAACGAACTTATTGAAAAAATTGAGAAAGCATATTTAATTTTAGATTCATTTTCTTTTAGCAAAAATAATCTTCCACTTATTGGAGATAATTGTTATAATTTTTTCCATAATAATTTAGTAGAAGATGCAGAGAATCTTAACACATTAAAGAAATATTTAGTTATTAGTGAAACAGAAAAAAATGAGATTAATGAAATTGATGACGAATATATTATAGTAAATAAGGATAACTCAAAATTGATTTTTGATGTTGGCAATATTGGAATGACACAAAATCCTGGGCATGGTCATTCAGATATGCTTAGTATAAATTATTTTTACAATGGCATACCAATATTTGTTGATCCTGGAACAAAGAGATATTCTAATCTACCAGAAGATTTGGAATTAAAAAGAGCAAATTCGCACAATACTATTTCAATTAATAAAGAAGATCAATCTAAGCTTTGGGGTTTTTTCAGGTGGGCATTTTTACCAGATAAGACTAGATATAGTTACAAAAAAGTTGAAAATTCAGTAATTTTGGAAGCAAGTTTTAAAGGATTTAAAAATATTGGTGAAGCAAAGCATTCAAGAAAAATAGAGCTTAGTGATTCTGAGCTAACAATTATAGATAGTGTTGAATACAACAAGTTAAAAACAATAGAGCAGAATTTTATTTTGTCTGAATTTGTTACTTGTGAAGAAGATAAAGCAAAATATTATTTGAATGTTGGTAATTATAAATTTGAATTTATTATTGCTTCCAAAGAGTCATATAGTTTAGAAATTCT
>Ga0164315_10005215_pt1 | contig 10163 bp, 8 predicted proteins | sample GuaBasSedimGuay6_FD_113737 | JGI IMG/M metagenome (GOLD analysis project Ga0164315, IMG submission 113737) | Subseafloor sediment microbial communities from Guaymas Basin, Gulf of California, Mexico - Guay6, Core 4569-2, 0-3 cm | ecosystem: Environmental > Aquatic > Marine > Hydrothermal vents >... | reverse complement strand
TCTACATTTCTAAGCTGCCTGTGCGGCAGTGAACTCTGTTGCGGATGCTGTGCCAGATTGGTTATATTTCTAAGCTGCCTGTGCGGCAGTGAACGTCGGCACGTTCCTGCTTGCTATTGCGGTGGGTTTCTAAGCTGCCTGTGCGGCAGTGAACTTATTTGTGCTGACGTGCCTCCTACTTGTACATTTCTAAGCTGCCTGTGCGGCAGTGAACGTGGACATGAGAGCAAAACTGTCAGCAAGTGATTTCTAAGCTGCCTGTGCGGCAGTGAACACCATCTGACCTTCCCCCGTTCGTGTTCTGATTTTCTAAGCTGCCTGTGCGGCAGTGAACCCTCATGACTTGCTCCTGTTCCAGAACCGCGTTTTCTAAGCTGCCTGTGCGGCAGTGAACCTTGGTACGCTGCGGGCCAGTAACCAGACCACTTTCTAAGCTGCCTGTGCGGCAGTGAACCCAGTGCTCATCTGGCCCGAGAAATGTCGCCATTTCTAAGCTGCCTGTGCGGCAGTGAACATCATTTAGCAATCGTTTCCCGTGCTAGAGGTTTTCTAAGCTGCCTGTGCGGCAGTGAACCGTGTTTGTTCAACACTATTAGTTCATTAAACAACCAGTTAGGTTGTTTTTCAACAAATAATCAATACAAACTGTAATATTTACATCTTATTATAATAATTGAAGTTTTTCACGATTGGAAAATAAAAGGTAAAGACAAAAGAGGTGTTGGCGAATTTGTACGGACGTTATCTATGGATGTGATTTGTCAATTCGAATGCGAATAGATTTAGATGACTCCGAGTGCTTCTCGGAGGGATTGCCATTCCTCAACACAGCCTGTTGAGAGAATGGCTACCCAGGTTCTTTCCAAATTGTTAAAGAACGAAATCCCAGCAGAGGATCTTCAACTAGAAAAGGGGAACGGAACTCTTTGAGCTGAGCCCATAAGTGCTAAAACCCTCATTCATGTCAGTAGTATCAGTTTCTTCTTTGGCAATGAATAAACGATACCGCTTACCGGAACTGTGACTTCTTAAGCGAATATATGGGGCACGGCTGTATACTTCCTTGCGATCTCCAAAATAGGCCAAAGCTTCTTCAAGACTGGTTTTTTTTCGTTTCGCCCTTCGTCGGGCCAGCCTTTCATTGTTGCTCTTTAGCTGAATGCGCTTGAAGACGGCGTAGCCATCTATCGATACCGGTACAGGGCGAATAAGCGTGATGTGTACATAGTCGCTTAAGCGGGCCAACCATGATCGCAAATTCAATGCTTCGATATTTTCACTCGACGCAGCCAAAATTCGCAACTTACTGCCAAGTTGAAATTTTTCACTGTCATATTCGGGCCAGGATACACCTATGTTGACTTTTCCGTTTCCATCTTGCGCTTCAACCAGCGCTATGTGAATCTGCTGGTATACTTTTTCCCATAAAAAATACAACGCGATATCAGCATTGGGCAGCAGTGTTATATCCACATAACTTTTCATGCTGTTATTCCTTACCGCTTTCGCCAAAGACACCACCGCGAACGAGAACTGCCATCACATAGTGCTCGTCATTTTTGTTTTCAAGTTCCTCACCCAAGGCAAACTTATCGAACAAGGTAAAAAAATCAGCTTTGGCTTTAGGATTCCGGTAAGCAATGCCCAAATTTGTCACCGCACCATATGGTTCAATGGCAATGGGGCCTGTGCTCACTTCTTCAAAATCAGGGTACCAGGTGTCGATAGTACGAAGCGCATTGCCAATTTTTTGTGAATGCATTGCAGCGACGTTATTCACGTTGTACAGAATTTTGCTTTTCCCACCTTTACTATTGCTTTTGTCCAGCACCAATTCTTCACTTGGGTAAATATCCTGAGCTTTACCAACTTGCGCGTAAGCATTGATTTCCAAAAGAACAAAGTCTGTTTTGCCTGAAAGCGCAGCAGCAATTCTTCCGGCTAATGCAGCAATATCTGGAGAGTTGGCACTAAAATCACGAGTGCTGAGTTTAGATGCATCAAATGTCCATTGCTGATCAGTTCCGCTGGTTTTGACATTAACTTCGATATTCTCTACTCCAACGCGGTTGCGCCACAGAAATCGAGCATTCGCAATATTGATTGCATATCGTTTTGCCAGTTCTGTAAAACCCTCTGATTCAATATAAGCCTCAGCCGCCTGTGTATATTTGCTGTTGAACTCATGATGATTACAAGCTGAAGGTTGTTGAACGCCGCTCAACACTTTAAGTGTGAAGTTGAGCTTGAGAGTATCCTGGTTGGTACCCAGAGCACAGCTATCGACACGTTGCAGGTTGGGTTTTTCAACCTCTGCGTTTAGTTTTAATGGATCATTTTTAATAGCTGCTTTTAATCGGTTGGAAATAGTGCCTCTAACCGATTTTTCCAGTAGCTTTAGTGGTTGTGAAGAGTTGTCTTCATGTCGCTTGCCCCACGTTGTGCCATACATAAAACCATCGGAAGGAACGAGTTTCTTTTCAAATGCAAGTACGGTTGCGATATTGCCTTTTTTAGCCATGAGTAATCTCCTGAATATCAGTAATAGATGTGTTTTGTTGACAAAGATATAAGTTGTTTTCTAAATCGGGGTAATAGTGCCATAGCATATTATCAAGATTATCAATACGATAAGGCATAACAAATTCTCCTAACGTTACAACGCTTTCAGCAAAGCGATGCTGTGTATCGGGGTCCCGTTGTTGTACGGCAATGCCGAGTTCGCTAATGCCGTGAAAGCCGGTGGCGATGGGTACTATCCAGCCTTTTTCCTTGCGAGTGCTTTTCCAGGTGATTGTTTCGTTATCACCGATTTTGCATTCATGGGTGACTTTGATGTGATCCAGCAAGGCATCAATGGCATCCTGTCCGTCTTCCATGGATTGCTTCATCAGGTCGCGACGTTCAATCAGGCAGTGGCCTGGCATTAGACGTCTGAGCAATCTTCTTAAGCTGGAATCATCATCAATTTCGAGTAGTTGAGGGTCGCCACATTTCAAGCTGTCCCCACCTGCGAATTTCATATGCCCCAGAATAATCTGGTTAATTTTCTCATACAGTGCATCGTAATTAATGACGCCGAGTCCATCGCATTCAATTGCCAGGGACACATCAAGATGGCACCGTGCCTCTTCAATAAATGATGGGCGATTACCGTTTTTGTTCAGTGGGTTGCCAGTGCCGATGACGGAATGAACATAATCAGTAGCTCCCTTATAGGTCTGTAAATCAATCTCATGACAAATAACTGCCATGCTCTTGAACTTCAGATCCTCATAATGACTGGCTTGTAGTTTTCTCTGTAAGGCATGAGTTGCCCCAAGCCATGCCGTCATTGCTGGAAAACCGATGGTGTATGGGCTGGAGAGTGCATTGGCATTGAGAATTTCAATGTGAGGGATCAGTAGGATTTTTTTCATCGCAGTGCCTCCTCGCATTTATCAATAATCGAATTGAAATAGTGCATATGTTCGTCACCCAAGCTTATTCTCTTGTCTTTGATGAGTTTTTGTGAGGTATTTAGGAACCAGCGCGCCAATTCATCTTTAACAGGTTGTAACCAGCTTTCATCATTCTCCCGGCTTACTGCATATTGCTGGTCAAGCCAGACCTTTTGGTATTGAGGTAGTGTTTGATAATTATCTGAATCTGACCAGCCCGATTCTATGTGGCGAATCCTCCAAAGTTGATCAATAATTTTATAAATGATATGTCGGTTAATCTTGTCGCGTTTTCTACGAATATGAATATTGTTGTGATCATCCTGTAACAGTTTTTGCAGTTGCAGAAAGTCATCCTGAAAGTTCTTTATCCACAGTGTATTTGAGAAAAAGTTTTTTCTGGGCGGCTGGATTGAGCGTGATGAGAGTTGGGGCGGCATGGAGGGCAATAGGTAAGCTACACCCCCGTTTTGGCTATTCAATACACTGATATTTTGTGGTTTTGTGCCACCAAATCCTATGGCGCTTAAACCATATACCTCTGATAGTCCGAGATCATGTGGTTTATTCCGCCTTCTGGCTTCTCTGACTTCTTTTGCTTCGTCGGAGAAGCGCATCACGTTGATGCGTTCTTTCAATTTGAACAGTATGCTGGATGGGGACAAGATCGACAGGAGATGGTAATCGCCATTGCCAATTGGGAAATAGACTTGTTTAACCTTTCCACTTGTCATACTGGCTACGCCAGTATCTTCTTTTATCGCAAGCAAACCCTGCGCAATTTCAGCAAAAGGGACGTTTGGTATGGTAAGTTGTTTTTCGATCAGCGGTGATTTCTTCTCCAAATGAGCCAGTATGGTTTTATCATCAGACAGTTTTATATTCAGAAACTTGTAGACATCCATTGCCGCAGCGTTTCCAAACACATCCAGTCCGGCTTCCACATTTCCAGTTCGTAAAAAGCCATCTGATAGACGTGTGGCGGTGGCAATGAATGAACTTATTTTTGCCCCCGGATGACTGAATTTACCCGGATGACTCACAATGGATAGTTGTTTTGCGCGATTCGCTGCACTGGCTAACCATGCAGGTAATGAAAATTCATCCAGCGCTTGTTGCTCCAAGGCTGTTTTGTCCACATCAGTGGTATTACTCTTGATTTTATTTTTGAGCCAGGCACTTTTGCGTTCGTTAAGAAAATCTTGAATTCCGGTATCTGACATTGGATATCCTTTCGATCAGCATGGTTGATAAAACAAGGGATAGTTGCTATATTTAACTTACAGTCGTATGAACGGATCTGCTTGCCAAGCAGAGCGATTGAGTCGCCCCTTAACGGGTTCCCAGCAGTCTGGGAATAGTCAAGAACACCGTGAAGCCCGCCTTGAGCGGGCTTTCTTTTTCCTGTGATATTCATCTTGGAGGCCTCAATTTTTTACCTTCAAAACGATTCCTGGCAATGACGCCAAACCTGATTTTCCGTTTTCTTGGCTGAGTGGTTCCATGTTGTGCGTCCCGTATGTAGGCGCTTTTGACAATAAGGGTTAACCAGCCTTTACCTGATTTATACACATCAAAATAAACTTCATATTCGACATTTACGCCTTGCCGGTTCTGTAACTCAATGGTAAAAAAATGCCCGTGATGCGTATGCCAACAAACGCTTTTATCGATATTCATGATGATTGCTGGAAGTTGTCTTGAAAGCTCGTAGCGTTCAAAACAAAATACTCGTTCTTCTTTCGGGCCACGATATATCAACGAAGCACTGGGGTTTTCTGCTGGTAATAATTGTTTGGTAAAACAGTGCATTGAAAACTCTACATTGAACGAGTATTTTCGTGCAGGGTGCTTGCCTTCTTTATCCTGTAGCAAAAACCAGGAAAAGGGATGAAGGTGCGAAAGATCAAGTATTTCTCCATTGTATTCAAAGTCGATCCACTTCATAAAGTTTCTGCCGACTTATTTGTGTTGCTATTTTCTGACCAAGCCAAACTGGCTTGAATAAGTAAAACATAAATCATTCAGGTCTGTTCCATATACCGGCAACGTGATCTCCCCATAGATCAAAGCGGCTTTTTCCATATTGGACTCGGTCAGTTCCTCAAGTAGCGATTCATAATCTCTGTGGAGCCACAATCGTTGTCTCTCTGCGCCGGAGAGTTTTTCATCTTTCTTTATTCCGTACTGTTTTTCACGTGGAATCGGTTTGCCGTAGGCGTCTTTTTCTGAAAATTCCCACTCACCTTCTACTGGAACCAGGAACAAGGTCAGTTGTGGACTGCTTCTCCTGAATTTCACATAGTGTTGCGGAATTGCTGTTAACCACCAACAACCTTTTAGCCAGCCTTGCATGCTCTCCGGACCTTGTCGTTCATAATCTGTGAGCAACTGGTGAATGGATACATGCTCCAGGTCTACCAGGTTGTTTTCGGGATTGAGTGTTTTAGCTTTACTAATGCGTGGTTGCGCATCAAGCCGTTCACTGAGTAATTGAGTATCTACTAACAGTTCAAGATCATGGGTTTCAAGCCTGTTTTCTGTGGTCTCATAGCCTGGATAACAAAACACGGGCTGATCTTTGCCAAGAAGGCCTTTCAGGTTATATTGAAGTATCGCGATATTTCCAGATTCAATTCCCTCCTGCCGCTCTCTATGCCGTAGTACCCGGCCACCCAGTTGAATGAACGAACGGTAAGAGGAAGGTTCCATTACCGCCCAGTCAAAATCATGATCACGCCCAACTTCTTCTACGGGGGTGGCGACGAGGATAAAGATAATGTCTTTCGCATGCATACTGTTGAGGTGATTCATAATTACGGTATTGTTATCAAACACAGCTTGCGCACCCTTGTTTCGCTTCAATACCTCATCAAGATGCTTTTCCTGTTCACTACGCATCAGCAGAACTTGCTGACTGTGATAGGCCATTGCCCGTATTTCAATATTCTTTGGCCAGTCTGCATTCAACAGAAATCGGGTCAATTCAACACAAGGATTAATATTGGCAACCCGAACAACCCCAAAACTGATACGCCTGCCTGATTTCGCTTCGATGATGTGGTTTTTATTGTGTTTTTCAACAATGGTGGTTTGAATTGTGGCATAAGCAGTTTCACGGATGAGTTCTTGTCCCTTTTTGGGCAGCAATTCACAGGGAACAATGTTTGCCTTACGTTTAGGTGTCTGTTTTTGCAGCTCTTTAACGCGCCTGGTGACAAATTTTTGATGTTGGAGTTGATAATCTGTGATGCCCTCGTCGGCCGTTTCACAGTTGATAGAACAGACTTGCGTTGTGAATTCATCAACCCATGCGCAACCAATCTCCGGACTACAATCCCTCATCTTTGTAAATATCTCCCATCCGGATTGATAGGCGTTGTAATAACCTTCGGCCAAATCAGGTGGAATGGTCGCAGAGGAAATCATGACTTTTCGTCCAAGCATTGCAGCCAGATGTATCAGGCGGCCAATAGCAATCAGATCTTCACCCGTAAAGTCATCAATTTCATCAATAACCAAATCTGAGGACATCAGTCGCAATGAGGGAAGAATATAGCGACCGCCTCGTTTGGTCTCGGTTGCGGACATCAAATGATCAATCGTGCAACTAAGTACAGGAGCAAACAGGAACTGCCGACTTTTTTCGCTGGTAAGAACAGTTTTGAAGTCGCCTTCAGGAAGTTTGTGTTCAAAGTAAACTTCGTTATCCAGCAGAGTTTCCTGTGACTCGGAGCCTGTTTCAGTTTCTTCCCCTATCGCTCGCTTTGTTTTGTTTCTGTCATGTAATTCCATCACTGCGCGCGATCCGATTAATACGGCTAATTCATCTCTTGCCAGTTTGATGCGTTCCCTGTATTCGTCGCCAGTTTGCAAAGTGAGTGTTCGCAGGCCAAGCGCGAGAACGTATCTTAAGCTCTCCTTGTCAACGGATAATGCGCGCATGATTTTTGCATTCGCGAAGGTTTTACCTTTGCCGGTACTTGCCATGTTCACGGTGAAAAAACCAAAATGCATTGGGTTAAGCTTGGCCCTATTTTCACGCCACTTGATGATTTTATTAACAGCAGTGTCTTGCCAACGGAATTTGTTGGGGCTTTTTCGTTTTAACGCTGTTGTATCAAAAGCACGTTGAAGTTCGTCGTGACGGCCTTCAAAAGCAGGTAGTAGATGAGCATTTCTGACCGCTTGTTTTGCTACACCAACCAGGTGTTCATCGAGTGTTTGCTTGAGTCCTTTTGTGCTGCGGTCAGTATTGGCATATATATTCAGATCATGAATGTTGAGGCGGTTCTTACTGTCAGCGTCCAGTGAGGAGTAATAGTGGTCCCCCAGCATCAGCGCTAAACGCGCGTGATGAAGCACGAGTCGCCATGATCCGTTTTCTATGGATTTATCCAGGAGCGGTAAGCAATCCAAAAGTTGCCGTGCGTTGCGTTTGGCGTATTTCATCCACTTTGGAGAATCGCTTGGGGCACCTTTTGGGAAGTTGAAACAACGACGCAAGTTTTCACTATATTCTATGTCGTCAAATTTGTTTTCATACCCCCATTTCTGAGTAATCACTGTAAATAGTGTTTTGAAATCGTTTAGTTTATCGCCCTGAAACTGATCTATTGTGGGTAAGCGATGATGACTGATGACAAGCCATGCAAGAAAGCTCGCAGCATCAGGCAGTTCTGCCAAGGGTTTTGAGGTTTCTCTCTCACTAACAATCAACGTCAGGTCATTTGATGTGATTTCACCGTTCGCAAGACGAGTTAACCACTGGGCATCGGTTTCACCATTCACGAACGCATTAAGAAACAATGTCGAAATCCATTCATGGCGTAGTGGATCACCGATGAATTTATTTTCTTCCAATTTTGTTTGAAAAAACTCGGATGCTTTCCCCCAGTCGTGGAAAAGTGCCGCCAATGCGGTTAATGCCTTTATTAATGGTAGGTAGTGCCAATCATTTTCCCATTGTGAATTCATTATGGTCTTTTGGGTTGTGTTAACAGGAACAATGCCTTGAGCATTAAATTTGCGCCGATTACCCACTATCCAAACCAGTTCAGTACGACTTCGGCTCCTCATCCAGTGACAACTAACCGATGTGTTCTTGGAAGCAGTTTGCCGCAGCAGTTTCTTAATTGCTTGCAGTCCTTCATTGGTAATAACAGTTTGCCAGGTGCGATCACCAATACGGTTTGCAAAGGTATCCAAAACCCGTCGCGTTTTGTTGAGTGCCTTCTTTTCACATTGGGCGATAAAGGTAACCATCATGGCTGCTTTTCTTCCTGGCGAGTTTTAAGCGCGATGATTTTCACCTGGTCAAACATAAAATCAAGTGCTTTATGATTGGTGAAGTTCTGAAGGCATTGTTGACGGAATTCTTGCTCGGTCGCTCCTTCTTTGGCGCATATAAATGCCAATGGAAGCACAAGAGCGTCCTTAATCAGATCAGCGACATCGAACACCAATGCACCACGACGTGTTTTGCCGTGCATGATTGCAAAGCCATGTGGTATGCCCAGTACCCAGAGTGTGGTCGCAGCCAATCCATACGCCAGATAGTTGCCATGATTCAGAAAGGCGTTAGCATCGTCAATTGCCTGATAGCTTCGAACAAAACCTTGCTTTTTTGTCCGGTTGGCCGCTATTTTGTAGAGTTGTTTGGTAAGATTTGCTTCGGTAAGCAACAGTTGGGTAACATTTTGACAAGTATTAATTCTTTTTGAATAGTTCTCAAAAATACCTTCGGTGTCAGCATCGGTCACATGAAATCCTTCGACTTGCAAATCCCGGTCTTTTGACCATGTACGGTATAGGTAGTCGAGTCGTGACTGTTGCAAATGCTTGGCGGCACTTAGTCGCATTGCTGAATCAAACCAAAAAGACATCCAACCCTGGATATATTCGGTGGGACGGTATTCACTCTGTGGAGATAGCCACTCAATTTCATTGGCAGCGAGAAGTGGAGTGCCCCCTCCGCCGCTAAAGCCTATTAAAACTCCTGCTGAAGCCAACATACGAACCGCAGCCTGGGTAATTGATGTGCCGGTACCCAAAAGAATACAAGTTGTATTGGCAATTGGGATATTCCAATACTGTTTTTCCACTTTTTCTTCTGTCAGGTAAAGAACACGCCCACTTTTCTGCATGACACGGCACTTTTCAAGATAGTAAATATTTGCCCTTTTCGAGTGTAATATTGCTTTTAGATCGCTCAGTGGTTCCATGCTGTCTTCTTCTTGCGCAATAGCATTGAATTATTCTGTTTGGTTCACCCCTTCAACACGAATTTATTTCCAGTATAGAGGATCAAATTCTTAAAAAGTGAGAATCCAAAACACAGAAAAACACCCACCCCCATTTTAAGCGTTACCATCAGGTTTCTGTTATCCACTTGATGATCGGATTTAAAGGTTTATATGTGGTTTTTAATCGGCTGTTCCGGATCGGGCGATGGCGGGTTTGAACCCATATGTCAGCAATGTATTTCCATCGTCATCATCGCGGTAAGGAAATAGTGTGAGTTCCAAATTCATGCCTATTTCGATATCTTCAGGCTTCTCCAGCAATAGTCGGCTGATAACTCGGCACTGACCTGGTAATTCGACCATACCCAGAAGGAATGGCTTGAAGGTTTCCCACGAATCCTCCGGCCCGTTGTAGGGCGGGGAGGGCGGCATAAATGACTGGGTAGTCCATGTCCACAAGGTGCCACGGCGGTCCAGT
>Ga0164315_10005214_pt1 | contig 10163 bp, 3 predicted proteins | sample GuaBasSedimGuay6_FD_113737 | JGI IMG/M metagenome (GOLD analysis project Ga0164315, IMG submission 113737) | Subseafloor sediment microbial communities from Guaymas Basin, Gulf of California, Mexico - Guay6, Core 4569-2, 0-3 cm | ecosystem: Environmental > Aquatic > Marine > Hydrothermal vents >... | reverse complement strand
CTATTATTATTAACTATTGTCTTTAGTATAAGTATTTTATTTACTGACGTATTTGCACAAACCAACAATGAAAACTCAGATAAAACCAAAATTATATTAGTAAATCCTGGTGTTTTTTATTTAAAGTCATTGGCTTACCTTACAGATAATAAGATTATTGATATTAAGAACCTGGAATATGAGGCTGTTTTTTATGCCAAAAATGAAATTAGTTATGATGATGCTGAAATCTTTTTAAAAGTTTATGATATTTCATACATTAAACTTAAAAAAGTAGAAGGTAATTTAACAAAGGACAATCTTTATAAAGATAACTCCTGTACCAAAAGCTTTATTGAATTATTTGAAAATAGTGATGGGATTATATTTCATGGTGGTGCGGATATTCCACCAGTTACTTATGATCAAAAAACCAATTTATTAGCAGGTATTAAAACGCCAAACCGGCATTATTTTGAACTTTCTTTCCTTTATCACTTATTGGGTCGGGTAAATGATAAATACAAACCATTGCTTAAACAAAATCCAGGTTATGTAATATTTGGAATTTGTTTGGGTATGCAAACTATGAATGTGGCTACGGGTGGTGATATGTACCAGGATATTCCTTCAGATATTTATGGTTTAAAATACGTTGAGGATGTTTTAGCATTAGATGAAAACAAAATTCACCGTAGCTATTGGAGACAAATTGATACTGATAACAATTTAAACAATCACAGCTTTCATAAAATAAAACTGGTAGACAATCAATTTTTTATAAACAAATTTAAGCTTAATAAAAATGATCAACCTATTGTAGTTAGTAGTCATCATCAAGCAGTAAAAAACATTGGCAAAGGGTTTAAGGTAGTTGCTACATCCCTGGATGGTAAAGTTATAGAAGCTTTACATCATAAAAAATACAAAAATGTGTTAGGCATACAATTTCATCCCGAGTTTTATGGATTACATAATCCAGTTAGTAAGAAAGTGAAAATGAAAACATCGGATAAAGAACTATTAACAGAACATGAATTAATGAAGCAAGCGGGAGCTTATCAGTTTCAACTAGCATACTGGAAATATTTTAGTAATTTGTTTGTAAAAAAAATAAAATAAATAAATATGAAAAAGACTTTAATTACATCAGGAATTATCTTCATGCTGTTTTTTGGACAAAACAGTTTGTTTGCACAATTTACCGTATCATACCATTCATCTTCCTTGCCAAAGGCTGGGTTTGGTTATGATTTTAACGAAAAGTTTGGTGCTGAATTACGATTATACACCAATGTAATTTTTGATGATTTTACACCAGAGCTGATGGTCAAATATAATTTTATAAGCAATGATCAGTTTGATTTTTATTCTGGTTTAGGTGGTGTTATTAATTCACTTGATGGAATTTTTATCCCTATTGGTTTTCAATTCAGACCAATAGAAAGTTTTAAACAGTTTTCGATTCATGCTGAGATTGCACCTCTTTGGGACTTTAATGACAGTTTTATTTTCCTGGGTTCCTGGGGCTTTCGGTACAAATTTAAAAAGAAATTTGCGGTAAAAGTAGCTGACTAAAAGGTATAATTTTAGAAATTTACCCATATTTCAATTATTAACTTGTGTTTGATGTAAAGACGTGGATAAATAGTTGTAAATCAATAGTCTCGTCTTTTTGGGCGGGGAGGTATGTAAATGAAGGTGTTTGAAATTTGAAATATTTTGTAAATTCCACAATTGGATTTATGATAAGTCAAATGGTCAAAATTCACCTAATAATAATGCTATAATGGGATTATAATTGTGAATTTACTTCCTTTACCTAATATGCTTTCAACATTAATTTCCCAGTCATATAACTTTAGTAACTCCTGAACAATCGCCAGTCCAAGACCGGTACCACGGTATAGCTTAATTTTATCGTCTATTGTACGAAAATGTTCGAATATTTCGTTGATTTCCTCATTTTTAATACCGATGCCTGTATCCTTGACAGAAATTTTTAATACTTTTTGGTTTTTTTCCGTGTTTACAATTTCAGCCGATAAAATAATACTGCCTTTTTCTGTATATTTAATTGCATTTTCAACTAAATGAGTAAATATTTGTTTAAACCTTTTTTCATCTGCATTAACTAATACCTGGTCAATAGCATCAATCTTTAGTTCAAATTTCACTTTCTCTTTAACTTGAATATCCTCAACAACATACATATAGTATATTTCTGCTAATTTATTTCTAACATTTATCGGCTTGTTATCCAGTTTAATTTGTTTTGCCTGAAGTTTTGATAAATCCATGATATTATCAACTAACTGTAAAAGAGAATCAACATTATCATTAATGATTGTTGAATATTTTTTTCTTGATTCCAGATTTATTTCTTCTTCACTAATTAATGAAGAAAAACCACAAATAGCATTCATGGGAGTTCTGATTTCATGTGAAAGGTTTGATAAAAAAACTGTTTTTAATTTATTTGCCCTTTCTGCCTTTTCCTTTGCAATTTCCAAATCTTTGGTTCTTTTTGAAACCAATACTTCAAGATTTTTATTCGTTACCTCAAGGTTTTCTGTCACCGATTTTAGTTCAACACTTTGCTCGGTTATTTTAATATTTTTATCTTTTAGTTCAACATTTTTTATATTTAGATCTTCTGCTTTAGCTTGCAATTTTTCTGCTAATTCAAGTACTTGTATTTCACGATGCTTCATTTCGGTAATATCCGTATCAATAATGATTACATTTTTTATTTCACCTTCACCAGATAACACAGGTGTCATAGTCGTATGCACCCAAATTTGATTTCCCGTTGATTCCAAGGTATATTCAATTTCATATTGAACAGAAATTTTTTCATTAAAACAACGGTTAATTATTTCCAAAATATAATCAGGAAGTGGCACTTTAAAGATATTATTACCGTATTTAGCTACAATATCTTCAAAAGATAGTGCGTAAATATCCTTAAACGCTTTATTTGCCAATAGAAAATTGCCATCAGCATCCATTATGGTCAGTGCATTTTTCATTTCCCTGGCAACTGTTGAAAGAACTTCCAATTCTGAATTCAAAAAATTTAGTTGTTCTGCCTGAGCCAATAATTCTTCTTTTTGATTATTTGTTTCCGTTATTTTTTCAGCCAGATCAATATTTTTGCCTTCAATAACCCTTGTTCTTTGGTCAACCAACTTCTCTAATTTCTTATTTTGACTTATAATCCATCTGCTTGAAATCCTGAAGATTAAACCAATAACTAACAGGCCTGAAACTACCAGCAAGATTATAAACCAAATGGTTTTCCAAAAAGGAGGTTCAACAGTAATAATTATTGTTTTTAGGTTGTCTCCCCATACTCCATCCGCATTAGTTGATTTTACTTTAAAAATATAATCACCCGGATCAAGATTAGTATAGGTTGCCATTCTTTTATCCGCGGAAACAGTATTCCAATCTTTTTCAAACCCTTCTAAACTATATGCATATTGAATTTTTTTAGGATTTGAATAATCATTGGCTGAAAACTCAAAGCGTATGAAATTGTTTCTATGATTTAAAGTTAAAGTATCTGTGTTTAAGATTGATTTTGAGAGTACAATTTGCTTATGGTACTTTTTATTTAATTTTACCTCCTTGTTAAATAACTGAAAACTATTTATGGCTATTTTGGGAGAATAATCACTTAAAAAAATACTATCCGGATGAAAAATGTTAAATCCATTTATGCCGCCAAATAATATTCTGCCATCAGGAGTCTGGCAACTTGACCCAATGTTAAATTCATTCGCTTGTAATCCATCTTTAACATCAAAGTTTATAAATGTTTTTGATTTTTTATTGAATCGTAATAAACCGTGATTGGTACTAATCCACATATACCCATTTTTATCTTCTTCAATAGCATAAATAAATTCGTTTATCATGCCATGCTTCCTGTTATAATTTTCAAATGTTTTTGTATTGTAGTCAAAACGGCTTAAACCCACAGAAGTTCCTAACCAAAAAACACCCTCATTATCTTCACAAATGGCCGTATTAAAATTTGAAAGCAATGAGTTTTTATTATGTTCCTCTTTGCCAAAATGACTAATTTCTCCCGTTAATTGATCCAGAACATAAAACCCTTCACCCCAACTGGTAAACCAGACCCTGTTTTTTTCATCAATGTAAACTGATGATATTTTATTACTCACTATAGCATTTTTATCTTTTGCGTTTTTATAGTAATGTGTATATTTACCACTTTCGGGATTAAGCTTATACAACCCATTGGTATAACTAGCTATCCAAAGATTACCATTTTGGTCTTTATCAATATCAAAAATATTTTCAACTGAAGCGGAAACCCCATTATGCACATATTTGAATTCTTTATATAAACCAGATACTTTATTGAATAAAATCAAACCTTTTTCCAGTGTCCCAAGCCAAAGGTTTTCAGAATCTTCATAACAAATAGACTTTATCGTGGGAGATAGTTCATTTTCTTTCAATAAATGGAAGTAAAAGTGAGAAAAGGTGTTTTTAGAAATTTCAAGTTTATCAAGGCCTTTTTTTTGAAGACCCAACCAAACCGTATTATTATCCTGGCAAAACATAGTGCGAACAATATTGCCATGTAAAGAATTTTGCTTATTCGCAGTTGTTTGATATACATCAAAATTTTTCATGTTCAGGCTGGCAATACTGAAACCTTTACCTGCAATGCTCACAAAAAGTGTTTTTGATTTATCTTCAAATAGTTTGAAAATATAATTCCTTACCAAGCTATGGGTATTTTCTGGTTGATTTTTATATTCATAAAACCTATTTTCTTTTTCAGAAAATAAAAGCAGACCGCCGCCATAGGTTCCAATAAATACATTGTTTGAATGATCCATAAGGATATCCATTATTTGATTGGCATTCTGATTCTTACGGAAATATACATGCTCTTTTAAATCTGTAAAAGCAGTGGTTTCTTCATTAAACCAAAAAAGGCCGTTTTTTGTACCAATCCAAAACCTGAATTTATTATCCTGAATAATGCTCGTAATTTCATTTTCTCTTCCCTTAATTATCGAATTACCTGAAGGAAAAAATGCTGAAACACTACGGGTTGTTTTATCTAGTTTATTTAACCCTTTTTTGGTTCCAACCCAAATGTTTTGTTCAAGATCCTGAAATAAAAAGGTGATGTTCTTATTACTGAGCTTTGATGAAAAATCCATAAAAGCCATGTGGCTGTATGACATTTTTTTACTGATCGGGAAAGTGGTTCTATTTAAACCTTTTTGGGTTCCAACCCACAAATAATTATCTGAATCAATAAATAAACAATTTACGATATTACCTGAAATACTCGAAGAATCATCATCATTGGAGGCACATGAGTAAAAAGTCTCTGATTCCTGATCAAAACAATTAAGTCCACCGGCAGTAGCTATCCAAAGACGATTATAATTATCAACACAAATATCTTTTATATCTCCGGATGAAATACTTGTTTTATCCTCAACATCATGAAAATAGTTTGTAACGTGGTATCCGTTAAACTTGTTCAAGCCATTTTCAGTCCCAAGCCAGATAAATCCGAAATTATCCTGAGCTATTGCAGTTACAGAGTTTTGGGAAAGCCCTTGTTCACCGGAATAATTCTCAAAAATAAGAGGCTTTTTTTGAGCAGCTAAATTCCAACTACTTAAAAGGAATATTAAGTGAATTGAAAAAAAAACTATGTTTTTAGGTTTAAACACAATGAAAATAATAACTATATTTTTGAAATAGGAATTTTTATTGAGAATCTCGTTCCCTCATCAATTTTACTATTTACAAAAATACTGCCATTAAGCTTATCAGTAAGGTTTTTAACTAAAGCAAGCCCTAAACCTGAACCCCTATAAAGTTTTTGCTTTTTATCTTCAATTTTTCTGAATACATCAAATATTATTTTTTGCTCTTTTTCTGTAATTCCAATACCGGAATCATGAACAAATATTTCTAATTCAATGGGTGAATTTGCTGCTATTTGGAAATTATTCGTTTTATCATATTCCAGACTACTAATTTTAAACCCATATTCAACAAAACCTTCTTCAGTATATTTTATAGCATTTTCAACAAGATTGAAAATAATGTTTTTAAATACACCTTGATCAGAATTTAGGATTAGCTTATTGTTTAGATGCAATTTAAATGAAATATTTTTATCTGCAATTTTTTTTGTAGTTGCTAATTCATGATGTATCTCTGAAAATAAATCATTTAAGGAGAAAGTTGAGTTTTTAAAATGATATTGCTCCGTATGCAGCTTAGCAACATCCATAATATTATCAATTTGAGTTAACAGCGTTTGAACATTTTCCTCTATAATTCCAGTATAATAAACTCTTTTTGATTCAGATAGTTCCATACTACCAATTAGCTGACTAAAGCCCATAATTGCATTCATGGGTGTCCTAATCTCGTGCGAGAGGTTTGAAAGAAAAGAAGAAATCAATTTTTGGCCATCTTCTGCTTTTATTAAAGCATTTTGGAGCTCGGTAGTTTTTAGCTTTACCTGCTGCGTTAAAGATTTGTTTGATTCTTCAAGTTGTCCTGATATTAAACGTAATTCTTCAGCTTGTTCCCTTAATTCCTCTTCTTGCACCACAATTTCTTCATACTTGTCTTTTAATTCAATGTTTTTACTCTCTATTACCACTGTTCTTTCACGAACTTGTTCTTCCAGTATCTTTTTTTGTTTTATTAAAATCCTTGTTCTGAACTTAAAAAATAAAATGAAAAGTAAAATTAGAATGATAAAAATGGCAAACCTAAATTCATTAGTCTGCCAAATAGGAGCCTGAATAATAACAGCAAGTTCCTTTATATCGGGGTTCCACACACCATCACCATTAGTTGATTTAATTTGTAGTATGTAGTTTCCATAAGTTAGATTTGTATATCGGGCAAATCGGTCATTTTTATCCGTATAATTCCAGTTTTCCTCAAAGCCTTTTAACCTAAAGGCATAATTAATATTGTCTGGTTTAGTAAAATCCAATGCCGTAAACTCAAAACCGATTACATTGTTTTTGTAACTAAGTACAATTGTATCAACATCCGTTATTGATTTCTCAAGTTGAAAATCATTTTCATATTTTACACCAATTTTAACTTTTTTATAAAACAACTGAAACTCAGTAATAACTACATTGGGTTTAAATGTGTTGGGTTTAATGCTATCCGGATGGAATAGGTTTAATCCGTTTACACCACCAAATATCATTCTTCCATCAGCAAGTTTTGCGCAACTACCCATACCAAATTCGTTGTGTTGCAATCCATCTTTTACATCAAAATTAATTACTGACTCATTATTTTTATTAAATTTAACAATTCCCCTATTTGTACTAATCCACAAATTTTCATGAGCATCTTCAATAATGTCTGAAATATATTCATCCTTAAAACCAGTTTTCTTTCCAAAATGTGTAAATTGTACAGTTTTAGGATCAAATTTATTTAAGCCTGTTGAGCTACCAAGCCACATTATTCCTTTTTTATCAATATGAATTGATAATAATAAATCTGATGATATTGAGTTTTGATTTTTATCTGAATGTTTAAATTGTTTAATCGTATTGTTCTCAGGATTGAATCTAATAAGCCCACCGCCCCAGCTTGCAAGCCAAAGCATAGAGTTTTTACCTAATTCTATATCATCTATTTCGTATTTAAAATCAGTAAAACCTTTTAATCCTGAATGATAAAGTTTGAATTTCTTAGTTTTGATATTGAATCTATATAATCCCAAATGGCTTGTTCCAACCCATAATAACGAATCATTTGTTCTAAGTAAACTATAGATACTATTATCAAGAATATTTTCATTATCGAATAAATATTGTTTAACTGTATTTTTTGTGTGATTTAATAATAATAAACCGGCACCTACTGTTCCAATCAGCAACTCATCATTACTTATAGGTAAAATACTTTGAAAATATACGTAATTTCTACTTTTTATTTTATTTTTAAGTTGAAAGGAAGTAAACTTTCTGGTGTCCGGGTTAAACTTCTCAACTCCGTTTGATAATGTACTAAGCCAGACTGTATTGTTCTCACGATTGTTTATACCTGTAATAAAATTTTCAGATAGACTAGAGTTGTCATTTTTTACGTACCGAAAAAGCTCAAAAAAATTGCCCTTTGTTTTTGTTGTATTTAGTCCATGACTAAATGTGCCGATAAAAAGTGTGCCGGATTTATCTTCAAACAATGATTGTATATAATTATCTTCAGGCTTATTCTTATTACCTGCTTCTTTTTTATATTGATAGAAGTTTTTTTTAATCAAATCATAGTACAAAAGCCCATTCCCATCTGTTCCTATCCAAACATTACCATTAGTGCTTTTGGAAAGACTTAATATACTGCCTTCAATCTTATTTTTTATAAAAAAACTATGTTCATTAAATGAAAATATCCTGCCTGATTTTGGGTTCAGTTCAAATAAACCAGCTTTTGTTGCAAGCCAAAATACTGTATCATTAATTTGTATTATCGATTTAATATTATTTGCCTCTTCTGGGGAAGAAAAACTCTTGTTATAAAAGTATGAATTAAATATACCAGTAGCTTTATTGTATTTATTAAGTCCATTATTTGTCCCAACCCAAATATTTTTTTCAGTATCCTCAAAAAAACAGTTAATCCTATTAGCGCTAATACTGTTTACTGAATCTTGATGATAGAAGTGTGAAAATTCCAAATCCTGGATACCAGGATCAAATTCATTAACTGGTTTCAAAGACTTATTTAAGCCCATTTTAGTTCCTGCCCATAAATAATTTTCAGAATCGATAAATATACAATTGATTGTATTGTCAGATAAGCTTTTTTTGTTTTTAAGTAAAGATTTATACACATAAACTTTGTTCTTTTCCGAATCAAAACAGTTGACGCCTAGACTTGTGGCAATCCATATCCGATTATTTTTATCAATTGCTAATTGATTTATAAAACTTGAACTTAAGCCGTTCTTATTATCTGAACGCTGATACCAATTTTTGAACTCGTACCCATCAAACATACTAAGCCCGTTTTGAGTAGCAATCCAAATAAAGCCTTTATGATCCTGTACTATTGATTGAACAGTATTTTGTGCAAGACCACTTTCAATATCGTATAAATTAAAGTACAGGGCTTTTTGTTGACTATATAAAGATGTTATACCTGAAAACAGGTATAGCAAAAGTAGTTTACATATGGAAAACTTTAGATTCAAATTTAAAACCGGTTAAATATCAAATTGATTTTTATAAAAAACCATCCCTAAGGAAAACAAATATAGTAAAATTTTATAAGCTTTAAATTGATTACTTGTATGTTAAATATAATTTCATATGAAATTATATTAATAGTTTAATTTGAGCGTTATAAAAGTACATTTTAAACTAATTAATTATGCGTAACTACTTAATTATTTATTTACTTTTTGCAATATCTTGTAATCAAAATGCACAAGAAAATAGAACAGAACAATCGAACAAAATAAAAATTATAAAAGAACCTCAATTGACTGAGTTGGTTGAAATTCATGAAAATGGTAATAACTTTAATATTGATACTGTTTCAGATATTAAGAAAGGTGATAAAGAACGTAGTGCAAGCTTTATAAAAAGTCGTTTGCAAAAACTGGTAGGGAATTCCCTAAAAGAAATTTGTGAAAAAGAAGGAATTTATTACCCACCAAAATTTATTATATTTCGTACATTTAAAATGGAAAAAGAGTTTGAAATTTGGGGCGCAAATAAAAGGTCAGACAGCCTTCATTTATTGTTGACTTTGCCAATTTGTGCAATGGATTTTGAGCCCGGACCAAAACTGGAAGAAGGGGATGGAAAAACACCTGAAGGCTTTTATAATAGCCAAATGCAATATTGGAGTCAGGCCGATTATATGTGGATAAAACTAAACAATAATGATATAGATACTTACGGAAGTGTAGGTGACGGTTCAAGTTTTAAAATATTTTTAGACTATCCCAATAGATTTGACTGGCATCAAACTAAAATGATAAAAAAACACAGTACGCCGGGAGGTGCTATTTTTATACATGGGAACTGTGTTAGTATTGGCTGTCTTTCTTTTGAAAACAGAAATTATTTGCCTTTATTCCTTTTTGCACTTGGGCATGATCAAAATAAATATGGCAAAAT
>Ga0164315_10005213_pt1 | contig 10164 bp, 6 predicted proteins | sample GuaBasSedimGuay6_FD_113737 | JGI IMG/M metagenome (GOLD analysis project Ga0164315, IMG submission 113737) | Subseafloor sediment microbial communities from Guaymas Basin, Gulf of California, Mexico - Guay6, Core 4569-2, 0-3 cm | ecosystem: Environmental > Aquatic > Marine > Hydrothermal vents >... | reverse complement strand
GGGAGGATAAAAGGCAGATCCTGAATCTGTTTAACAGGATTACAAGGCAGGTCGCTGATGAAGTAAAGATTGAATTAACTCCGGAAGAAGAAAGATTGCTTTCCATATCAAAAACAGTTGACAGGGATGCCTATGATGCTTTCCTGAGGGGTTATGCGTTTTGGGGTGATCTTAGTGAGGAGTCATTGACAAAAGCTTGGGAGTATTTTACTTTCGCCATTGAAAAAGATCCCGGGTGGGCCCCTTTATATGCAGGATTGGCACAGGTCTGGGCACTGCGGCAGCAATTGAAGCTTACAGAGCCATCCATCGCCATTCCGAAAATTCGGCATAACATTAATAAGGCCCTTGAGCTTGATCCGGATTTTGCCGATTCGCATTTTGCCAATGCCATCATAGCGGTATGGACAGAATGGAACTGGGAAAAAGGGGAAAAGGAATTCCTGAAAGCCCTGGCAATCAATCCAAACGATGTTATGTCGAGGAGTTATTATGCGCAATTATTAATTATTCTGCAAAGGTCTGATGAGGCAGTGGCACAGGGTCAGCTGGCTGTTGAACTGGATCCATTGAATCCATTGATCCTGGCCCTATTTTCAATTATTATGGAAGATGCGCATGAATATCAGGCGGCTTATTCTTATGCTGAAAAGGCAATTGCTGCTGATCCGAAACACCAGTTCGCACAAGGAATAATGGGGGCCGCTGCTTACAATATCGGGGACTATGAAAAAGCTTTCGAAGCAGATAAAAAATACCATCTTCCATTCGAAGAGGAGGTAATCAGTTCCATTGATGAAGTCTTTTGGGAAAAGGGTCGATTGGCTGCCTATGAAGAAATTGTTGCCCAATTTGAATTGAAAGCTCAAAACAGTTTCGTTTCACCTAATCTCATGGCGCGGAGATATATCCAGGTAAATCAAGTGGATAAGGCCATGGACTTTATTGAAAAAGGATATGAAATGCACGAACCAAGTATACCTTATATCGCCACAGGAGACGTGTTTGAACCACTATTTGACAATCCCAGGTTCATTGAAATTCTTCAGAAAATGAACTTGCCTTTGCCGAAGGACTAAAGGAATTTTGGAATCATTTGATCCAAATACCAGGCAGCGCATGAAAGGGTCAGGCAATGGCTTGAGGAGAATGATCGTTAGTTTGCCGATAAAAACTCATGCAGTCCGGCGAGATCATCGGTATTGATCAGATCTACGCCCGCATCCACTAATTCAGTCCAGATCGCTTCGCGCTCCAAACCAGGTTTATCAGGCGTTGCCCACAATCGAATCAACTGGCCATTCTCATGAGCATCTTGCACATACAATCTAAGTTGCACCCTCTCCTCCTCCGGCATATCACCCTCTCCCCTCCAGGTGAAATATTTAGTCCATCTGTCGCTGATCAGGGGCATCAGGAGTGGAGAGTATTCTTCCGTAAGATTCTCCATCCGGCCATCCACAAAGGCAAATCGCTGTGTTTGCTGCATCATATATTCGATGGGCCGGTTCCCTGAAACTACGACCATCACTTTTCCAGGAACATAGCCTTCGGGGCTTACCTGACACAGGAAAGCCCGGCTTTCACTTAAAATGTGGTCCAGTAGTTTATAAGTGGTCAATCCATCGTCCTTGATATCGACCAGCAAAATAAGCGGACTGGCACTATCGTATATGGCAAGCCGATCCTTCGAAATGCACTGCATAAGTGGTTCCAGGTAGAGCGCCCGGAGCGTTCTTCCAGGCTTAATATCCCTCCTGTTATGCGCTACATACAAGGAATCGCCAATGGCAAACACATCTGCTTCAATGCTCCGGAATCCATTATCAAGCGCATCGAAGAGAGGACGCTCATGCATATAATCATTATGAGCATGTGCCGGATAGGGCGCTGAAAGAGTATCGTTCGAAACAGCTCCACAAACCATGGCTTGAAATAGAAAAAGCAGAAACAGCAATTTTGATTTAAACATACTATTTTGATTTACTGCTTAAATGCCACAAACCGCAGCTTGTGCACTGATAGGTATGCAATTCTTTTACTACCCGGTTTTCCTGGATGTAGCGGATCATATCTTCAGCCTCGGCACGCGAATTGTACATCGCTTTTTTACATGAGGGACCGATTGGATCTATGGACTTAGAATTTGACGTATTATAGGCCACTTGATAATTTTTCTTCTGCGAAATTAATGAATGCTTATCACTTTTGTTCTGGTTGGGGCATCCGTTGAATTTTCAAAGTATTCGATAGTTATTGTAGATCCAGGCACAAAACTAATTTTCAAATCACTCATGGTACCAGATTCTTTTACAGTAAACTCCTGTGATAGATTATCATCATCAAATCGTGAATACTCCCAATTTATTGGGCCATCTGGCATAACTAGAATACCCCAGTATCCTCCTGTCAGTTTTATTTTGAGTTGATTTCCTATGGGTAAATCAGCAGCCATGCTATTAAATACAGGTTCAGATTGGAAGTTTACCTTATCGCCGAAAAGTATATTCTCTCCATATTCACTATACTCTGGATATTCTATCAGAGAATTGAACTCAAAATCACTGCTATCCTGGAACAATTGAATATATTTTTCAAAATCAGGTATCGTCGCATCAACGCCTATATCTCTATATCTATTCTCTAGATTATTTCTGATTTCTGATGGATCCAATAATTTGGTATGATTCACTAAATTCGTTCCTATATCTGAATTACTTAATCGCCCATCTCCTCTAATATCAGCACTGATCTCATTAATTAGTTCTGAAAACTCCCCTGTTGTATTCATCCCTTGAAAAATGACAGATGCAGCCAGTAATTTGGCATTATCATCTCCGGACTTAGATATATCCAGCTCTTCAGATTTATTTATGCCATTTATGGGGAAACTCAGAATTCCAAGCACTTCTTCCTGTGCCCTTGCCTTTGCTTCAGAAAATGAAGTTCCGTTTAGCACAAGATATTCCAGGCGTTCTTTTTCAAGATGTGTCAGGGTATTAATATTGGAGGATACTGATTCTGTAATATCAATTATACTGCTCAAGGACAATTGAGCTTCGGAAAGCTCATCAGTACGCTCATTATAATAAAAACCATCGGCCGTCAGACGAAGATATCTGGATCTTATTTCCACCCCGCCTATTTCATATGCACCAGCATTATCATTGATTTGTGCAATAAACACCTTTCCTGTGGGCTCCAATCGTGCGTTTAGCTCAGAGATTGTAAGGTTGGATCCATTGATGAATGGTCCTTTTTGCACAAATCCAGAAAGGTCCATAATGTACGATGGTACATCAAGGATCTTAATTGTTAAGGTGGCAAAGGACTTCAACGGCATCTTGCTATCATTATCACATGCAGAGATCATGTATACAAACCTTTCATTCTTTTCGAAATCAAACCATGTCACGTTGTTGACAAATACATCTCCAGAAAGACTATCCAGATAAATGGCCTGGTTTTCATTGCCCCCTTCAACCTTATATGTTATCGTTTGATCGGGGTCCCTGTCAGTCGCACGGATAGTCCCAATAAGCATACCATTAAGACAGTCCTCTTCAATTTGAAAAATGTGGTTTTCGATAACAGGAGCATGTTCATTCAGGTTGTTCAGATAAATCGTGATCTGAGCTGAAGATTCAAGAGGATCCTTAGCATGATTATCGCTTACGCTGATTACAAGATCAAACTCCGGGTTTTTCTCAAAATCCAGATGAGTAGAATCATTCACTGAGAGTATGCCGGTCCTTGGATCAATTGAAAAAGCTGATTTGGAGTTACCTTCAACTATTTCAAAAAAAAGTGCCTGGCCTTCATCGGGATCATGGGCATTGATGACCCCTATTATCGTTCCTTTCCCACTGTTTTCATCAAGGTAAAATTCCTGGTCTGCAATCTCAGGTTCATTTTCGTTTCTGTCACAAGAGCTTAATGAAAGGACAAGAAGAATAAACAGCAATGAATTTTTAAGGAATCTTGTTGGGGCAGAATTCATCAGTTTATAGATTAGTATGTAATTCTTTTACTACCCGGTTTTCCTGGATGTAGCGGATCATATCTTCAGCCTCCGCACGCGAATTGTAGAGCGTCTTTTTGCATGAAGGACCGATCGGATCTATAGATTTGGAATTTGACGTATTATAGGCCACCTTATCTTTTTATTTTGTAAAATTACTCAATTTTCGGATAGTGCTTATTCATACCTCAGCGCTTCAATTGGATTGCGCCTTGCGACCTTCCAGCTTTGGATCGAAACGGGAATAGCAGACAGGAAAAGGGCGACCACCCCGGCTAAAAGGAAAATCCACCAGCTTAATCCCGTTTTGTAGGCAAAGGCTTCCAGCCACCTGCGCATTCCCAGCCAGGCAAGCGGTATGGCCAGGATGTACGACAAGAGGACCCATTTCAAGAAAGCCCAGTTGAGTAAGCGAACGATGCTTGTAAGCTCTGCCCCGTTTACTCTGCGAATCCCCACTTCTTTTGTTCTCTGCTGACTGGCCAGCAGAGATAATCCCAGGAGTCCCATGGAACAAATAAACAGCGCGATCAGGGTAAACAGTAAGAGAAGAGTGGCCTGTAGCCGCTCTACCAGGTATACCTGGTGATACATGCTGTCCACAAACTCATAATTGAAGGTATGTCCGGGGAACATAGCCTCCCAGGTCTTTTCCGTATCCTTCAGTCCCTGCGCCAGATTTCCCGGATTGAAGGAGACCAACAGATTATCAATCCACATGCTATCCCGTTTAAATATGACCAGGGATTCGATCTCCCTTTTCAGGCTGGAAAGATGGAAGTCTTCCACTACACCAATGATCCTGCCCGACGGAATCTGGATTAAATCATTGTGAAAGAAGAGTTGAAACTCCCGGTCAATAATCTCCGAGGCATGCATGTAACCCAGCCTCTCCAGAGCCGATTCATTGAGAATGTATTCCCCTGATCCCTCTGTGTCAACGAATTTTTCAGAGAAATTGCTCCCGGCAATAAAGCGGAGGCCGAACAAGGAAGGCATGGAATAATCGCAGGGCAGGATTCCGATTAGCTGGTCCTCGGGCCGGCTTTCGTCTGGCTCATAATCTTCCAGAGAAAACCTGAACATATCATTGGCATCCCCCCCGGGAGGATCAAGCATACCAGAAACATGCCGGATAGAAGTGTATTGCAGCAGGGCTGTCTTGAACTCGGGAAATCTCTCCACAATGCTGCTGTGGGCATGTTTCAAACAAATGATACCGCTGTTCTCTGCCCCCATTCCACTTTGAAGGGCATAGGTAGTCTGCCGCTGGATCACCAGGACCGACACGATCAGCACAATGGCTATGCAATACTGGAATACAATCAGACCTTTGCTCAGTCTTCTTTTCCGCAAGGGCACCCCTGAGGTATTTCTGGCAGAGGCGAGTAAGGTCCTGAAATAGGCCTGAACCTGGGGAAAGAATCCAGAGGCAAAGCCCAGCAGACAGATACCTGTAAAAACGAGCAGGATGAAGAGTGCATTCCCCCTCAACAGATCCAGATTGAAATGGCTTTCAACATATATGACAGACAGAAACGCAAGTGCCATGCTCAAAAGAAGAGCCAGGAGAAGGATAGTCCAGCCTTCGTATACGTAATACTTAAGCTGTTGTCTCCTGGAGGCTCCGAACACCCGGCCTACGAACATGAAGTCATCTGTGTAACCAAGCATACCCAGGTTCAGGTTCCCATAATTAACCAGGGCAATGAAAAGTAGTATCAGTACAGCTATGGTAAAGGAATATATGATGCCCATGTTGCTGTTTCCCTCAATCTCCCTGGTTTTTTGCGAATGGAGGTGAATTTCGGTGAGGGGCTGAAGATGCGCCACATAGTCAACTTCGTCCTCATCCGTTTCTCCAAAGTCTGCCAAAAAAGATTTGAAGCCCTCAATGATTCCCCCGGGCTGAGCCCCGGGATTCAGGAGAAAATAAGTCCATGCCCATCCGTCCAGATAGGAAGGATCTGCAGGGCTGGCTAAAAATTCGGGATGGAAATGACTGTTGGCAGGAAAGTCTTCCATCAATCCGGTGACCTGGAGGGTGATTGGCTCTCCATGATTGCGGCCGGTAGGAATAATCAGCATCTGCCCCACCGGATTTTCATCACCAAATATCTTCATTGCGAAGCTTTGTGAAATGAGCAGGGAGGATGGACTGTCCAGAACCTCTTCAGGATTACCAAGCAGCAAACGTGCATCGAAAATCTTCAGAAAAGTGCTGTCGCAAAAGAAGGCCTGCTGCATGGGGATTTTCTTCTCCTTCCATTGGATCAAACCTCCTTCAACAGGAGAAAGACGAACAAAGGATTCAACTTCCGGGAAGGTTTCAGCTAGTTCAGGAATATAGCGTGCCCCCCAGATCCGGGCAAAGTGTTTACCAGAAAAAGCCGTGGGGCTGGTGGCAGTAAAACGATATATCCTGTCCGAAGCCGAATGAAAACGGTCATAGGACAACTCGTGTTTCATGTAGAGGGCAATGAGCAGCATGCTGCTGAATGCGAGCATCAGACCTGCTACCTTGATCAGGTTCAGGAATGGGTGTCTGCGCAGGTTGCGCAACATTAGAACGAGGATCATGAAATAAAAATAGCTCAATATTCCTTTGATCGGGCAGGCTGCGACTCTGTTTTAAGCTTTTTTAAGAGATTGACATCCTCCCTTCCCTAAAGTGAAAGGGAATTCAATGGCTTTTACGAAGCCACGGGCAGTACTTCCTCACGGGTTCCTACAGGTTTGCTTGCGCGAGCCCTAAAGGGGTTCTGCTGCCGACCGCTTTTGTGGTTCGCTTGACAGGCCCCGTCTGACCGACGGTTAGAATGTTTTTTGCTGCATTTACATCTGCATTTTCTTCATGCCCGCATACCTGGCACTTGAAAACATCCTGTGATAGTCTGTTCTCTTTTGCCGTGTGTCCACAATGCGAGCATTGTTGTGAAGTATGTCTGGGGTTGACTTCAACCAGCATTCCTCCCATCCAGAAGAGCTTGTAATCAAGCTGACGTCGAAACTCAAACCACCCCTGGTCCAGAATCGATTTGTTCAGTCCGGATTTGGCCTTTACATTCCTGCCCGGCTCTTCGATACTCCCCTTTGCAGATGCACTCATGTTTTTGATCTGTAGCTCTTCCAAAAATACCTTTGCGTGGTTTTTGCTAATGTCGGTACTCAACTTATGAAGAAAATCAGATCTTACATTGGATATGGTATGATGAAGCTTTGCTATTTCTCGCTTTTGCTTCTTCCGGTTATTTGAACCTTTCTTCTTTCTCGATAGTTTCCTCTGTTCCCTGGCCAGCCGCTCTTCATGCTTACGGAAACTATGCACACCTTCTATCATGGTCCCGTCAGAAAAGGCTGCAAAGCATTTTATATGTATTTGATCTTGATCGGAAATTTTAGTTATTTTTAGAGTTCGTTACCGGCAAATAGGACAAGACTTTCCCATGTGTTTATGTCATTTCTTACAATTTATCGGAGTATAATTAAGAAAATTTAATCTGTGCTTATATCCCCTCCCTGAAGTGAAGGAGTCTTACGCACAGTTTAGATAATCTGCAGATCTGTACGAAACACAGAAACTGGTATTTTTGAATTATCTTTGCGCAAAATTCAATTTGTGCCTCCGAACTTAAAAGAACTATATCAGGATAATGACAAGAAATGGGAATCTCTTCTGAGGATTTCTGAAGAAGCTCATTCGGCAACAAGCATTGAAGAATTTGTCGCCTTCATACATGTCATACTCGCCGATCTGGTTACTGCCGGGAATTTCTTCATATGTCTCTATGATGAATCCACTTCTAAGTATTTCTTTCCCTACTTCGAAGATGAATATGATACCATTGAAACCGCTGGAGTGAACGTTGGTTATGACGAATCGTTAGATGTGACGCTGTATGATTTGTCCGGAACCCTGACAGATTATGTGCGAAGAACAGGGAATCCCGTTACATTTCCCAATGAGGATATGAACAAACTATATGACTCGGGCGAAATAACACTATTTGGCGCCCAATCAACTTCCTGGCTGGGAGTTCCATTGAAGCTTTCAGGAAATACAGTTGGGGTAATGGCAGTCCAATGCTATGACAATGCAGAGGCATATTCAGCTAAAGATGAAGAGTTATTGGTATTCGTTTCGGATCATATTGCCAGAGCAATAGAAAATGTCAGAGCTGAAGAAAAAATCAGAAAACAGCATCTTCAGGTTCTTCAGCAAAAGCAGGCGATTACAGATAGTATCTCTTATGCAAGGAGAATTCAGAAAGCTTCTCTTCCGTCTCCACTATATTTAGATAATATTCTATCTGATTATTTCACGATCTTCAAGCCTAAAGATATTATTAGCGGAGACTTTTACTGGGTAAGAGAGATAGATGGCTTTATAGTGATCGTAGTTGCAGACAGTACCGGACATGGTGTTCCGGGTGCACTAATGAGTATGTTGGGTGTAACACTTCTTAATGAGCAATTCAGAACTTTCGGTATCAGACAGCCCGATGTAATTCTGAGACATTTAAGAAACAAAGTAAAAGACATACTCGCTCAGGAAGGATCTGCAAGCGATCAAAAGGATGGAATGGATATGGCAATAGTCATTGTTGACCCAGAGAAAAAAGAGCTTCAATTTGCCGGTGCAAACAGACCTCTGTTTCTGTTCAGGAAGAATGACGAATACGAATTATTTTCAATAAAGGGAGATAAGCAACCCATAGGTGTCCATTGGGAAGAGAATGAGTTTACCAGCCATTCCATAAAGATACAGGAACACGACTCCCTTTATATTTTTTCTGACGGCTTTGTAGATCAGTATGGAGGTGAAAAGCGTAAAAAGTTCAAAACCAGCAACTTTAAGAACCTGCTCCTGTCTGTTCAATCCGAATCGATGAAGAATCAGAAGAAAGTGATCGAAGACGCTTTTGAAGAATGGCGTGGGAGCAATGAACAGATAGATGATGTTTGTGTGATCGGAGTACGGCTTTGATCAATTATTGGTTCTATTAAAACAAATTGCTCTGTATAAAGTTCTTGAGCAAACCAAACCTCATTACATTATTCCACGTAAGATAAGTCCATACAAACCGCATCTATCATGAATTCACCTGAAATTCAACTTAGCGAACAAATTTGGAGTAGCCTGAAGATTCCAATAATGATAATAGCTGCACTTGCTCCTCTTATTATCGTTTTCCTCGTCATTCGATATAATAGAATAATCAAAGGTCTGAACAAGATGCATCAGACAAATCAAAGTATGGTTGAAAAGAGGATTGAAATTTATGATAGGATAGGACCAAAACTAAATGACATATTAAACTTCTTTTGTTACAGTGGAAATTGGAAAGATTTAACTCCAATGGATATGATGAAACTAAAGAAGGAGTTGGATCAGGATATAAATACTTATGCACCACTATTTTCGGATGATCTGAGTAAAAAGTACATTGGTTTTATTCATTTGTGCTTTGTCTCACATTCAGGTTGGGAGCATGAAGAAAAGATCAAATCTTTATATGAAATCCGACAGGAACATTACGTAGAATGGAATGATGAATGGATTCCATACTTTGATACAAACAATGTTGTTGAAGCGATAAAATTAAGAGAAGCTCACAACGAACTGAAGGATTATTTCCAGTCAACTTTCAATGTGGCACTTTCCTTGTAGTATATGTCTCAAACAGGACCTATGCACAAGCATTTAATAAGATACATTTTAATACTTCTTTTTGCTTTAATCATCCTGCCTGCCCATGCACAAAAGAATGGATACTCCCGGGGCTATATCATTAATTTTGAGGGAGAAACCATAGAAGGCCAGGTAAAAGACCGTTCCTCCGGAACCTTTTTTGAGCTATATAAGCGCATACGCTTTAAACCCGACAATGCATCTTTTAAAAGAAAATACAGTCCTGATGAGATCCTTGGCTATGGTTTAAATGATCAGCATTTTGAATCAGTGCCGCTCTATGAAGAAACAGCATTTTTTAAGTTTCGATACTATATAGATGAGAACTATGACAGGGTCTTTTTAAAAGTCATTTCATGGGATGCTGACCTAAGCTACTTTCACTGGGAGTATGTTGATAGTGAGAGCAACTACCTGGATTATACCCCCTTGTTCTACAGAGAAGGCTCTG
>Ga0164315_10005211_pt1 | contig 10165 bp, 9 predicted proteins | sample GuaBasSedimGuay6_FD_113737 | JGI IMG/M metagenome (GOLD analysis project Ga0164315, IMG submission 113737) | Subseafloor sediment microbial communities from Guaymas Basin, Gulf of California, Mexico - Guay6, Core 4569-2, 0-3 cm | ecosystem: Environmental > Aquatic > Marine > Hydrothermal vents >... | reverse complement strand
TTCGACCACGTCATCGTCGCCAGCGGCCACTTTTCGACGCCCAATGTCCCCGAGTACCCCGGATTCAACAACTTCAAGGGCCGTATACTGCACGCCCACGACTTTCGCGATGCAATGGAATTCGCCGGCAAGGACCTGCTCATTATCGGCACTTCCTACTCGGCCGAAGATATCGGTTCGCAGTGCTGGAAATACGGCTGCAAGTCGATCACCGTATCGCACCGGACCGCGCCTATGGGCTACAAGTGGCCCGAGAACTGGAAGGAAGTTCCGTTGCTGCAAAAGGTCGAAGGCAACACCGCGACTTTCAAGGACGGCACGACCAATGATGTAGACGCCATCATTCTGTGCACCGGCTACCTGCACAACTTCCCGTTCATGGCGGAGAACCTCAAGCTCAAGACCAACAACCGACTGTACCCGGTTAACCTGTACAACGGCGTGGTCTGGGAACACAACCCCAGATTGATGTACCTCGCAATGCAGGACCAGTGGTACACCTTCAACATGTTCGACGCCCAGGCCTGGTATGCGCGCGACGTCATCATGGGTCGCCTCGATGTACCGTCGCAGGCAGAGATGCACGCCGATATCGACAAGCGACGGGATGAAGAGGACAACCTGCCCGACGATTACGCCTGTATCGAATTCCAGGGCAAGTACACCATGGACCTGATGGCGCTGACCGACTACCCGCCTTTCGATTGTGCCGGCTCCAATGAAGCCTTCTTCCAGTGGAAGAAATACAAGAAGGAAAACATCATGACTTTCCGCAACCATGGCCACAAATCGGCGCTGACCGGAACCATGGCGCCGGATCATCATACGCCCTGGCGCGATGCGCTCGATGATTCACTGGAAGCCTATCTACAAACCGAAGACTGACACTACTCCTCTCTCAGGTAGTACTTTTTAAGGTGGGTTCGAAAGGGCTCACCTTTTTCTTATTCGGCACGAACACGACGATAAAAAAAGCCCTGCAAGCGCTTTTTTCATAGGTGGTTTCCTTTATGATCTGGTTCCTGTACACAGGCATCATTGTGCGCCTGTTCAAAATCGACAAGAAGCACGTCTAGCCCGCAGAAGGAGCCTCGAGTCCATGCTTGATCAAAAACTACGCCAGATCGTTAGCACCGCGAGCGATCAGTTCAGGCCCTACGATCGCTACGGTGAGCCGGTCGCAGGCATGTCATGGATCCCGATGAGCGGGGAGTTGCTAAACGGCGCCTTCGAATGCTTTCTGTTGCGCATGGAAGCCGGCGCACAGTCGAACCCGCACGAACACACCGGGTTCGAGGAATTCCTGGTGCTCGACGGGGAGTTGCTCGACTGCGATGGCAGTTGCTACCGCAGCGGAGATTTCGTGCGATTGTTACCGGGCTCAAAGCACAGTTCACGAACGCCGAACGGCTGTACCCTGTTGGTGATGCTACGCGGCAACAACCGCGCGCTGCGTGCCGATGAGATGACCGGCAGTCCGCAGCCGGAATAAAAATGGGAGCACCTCCCACATAAATTTCCATGTCTGGTGATGACATAATCTTTAAACTACCGATAGAATCGCGGTGTTTTTTCGACATGTCTGTATCCAGCAAACAATATTTGGAGTGAATCCAGCATGTCCAAAGTCATTTCACGTCGAAGACGAACAGCTTCAAAGGTTGGTCGTGCAAGGCCCGTAGCAGCCAGTAGGGTCAGGCCGTATGTAACGCGAGCCATACCCTGCCTCGATATTCTCGACGACGACGGTTTAGCAATGATAGAAAGGGAAGCCGACAGGTTGCTGAAAGAGGTCGGTATAGATTTTCGGGGTGATACGGAAGTTTTGAAAATACTGGCCGATGCCGGCGCTACAGTTGACGGTGAGCGAGTTCGTTTTGACGAAGGCCTTTTGCGTAGCATTATCCAGACCCATGCGCCTGCCGAATTTATCCAGCATGCCCGCAATCCGGCAAGATCCGTTAAAATCGGCGGGAAAAATACCGTCTTTGCCCCTACCTATGGTCCTCCGTTTGTATGTAGTCTCGATTTTGAACGACGATATGGCACCCTGGAAGATCTCCAGATCTTGATCAAACTCGCCTATATGAGCGATAGCCTCCATCACTCCGGTGGTATTATTTGTGAACCCACCGACATACCGGTTTCGAAACGTCATCTCGACACTCTGTACAGTCACATCAAATATTCCGACAAGGCATTCATGGGCGCTGCAACCTCCGGAGAACGCGCGGCAGATTCGGTCGAAATAGCGCGGATTCTATTTGGCGCAGATTTTGTCGATAACAATTGTTGCCTCGCAAGCCTTGTCAATGTTAATTCGCCGTTAGTGCTGGATGACTCGATGCTGGCCGCTTTGAAAATATACGCCCGTGCAGGCCAGGCGGTCACCGTAACTCCATTCATTATCGCAGGCGCAACCGGGCCGACAACGATTGCGGCTAACCTGGTTCAGGGTCTGGCTGAAACCATGGCGGGTGTCGCTTTGACGCAACTCATCAATCCGGGAACACCGGTAATGGCCGGTTTCCTCTCGACCGCTATAAACATGCGCTCAGGCGCACCCTCGCGAGGGCCGGAACCGAACCTGGCGCTGATTGCATTCGGTCAGTTGATGCGACGCCTGGGTGTACCCTGGCGAGCAGGTGGTTCATTTTCAACCTCAAAGATTCTCGATGCTCAAGCAATGCAGGAAGCTTCGACGTTCATCTATTCCACCATTTTAGCTGGAGCAAATTTTGTGATTCACGCGGCCGGTTCCTTTGAGGGCGGACTCTGCACCAGCTTCGAGAAATTCGTCATGGATGCCGACAATCTTTCGATGATGGAACGCATGCTGGGCGGCATTACGGTAAACAAAGATGAGTGCGCACTGGAAGCATTCAAGGAAGTGGGGCCTGGCGAACATTACCTGGGATGTCAGCATACGATGTCACGTTATCAGGATGCATTCCATGTTTCTACTATCGCCAATTCAGACTCTTTCGAACAATGGAAGGAGGCTGGAAGTCTGGACGCGACCACCAGAGCCAATCATCTATGGAAAAAAATGCTCGATGAGTATGTGCCACCGGCGCTCGATCCAGCTGTCGATGAAGCGCTTGGCGAATACATCGACAACAGGAAATCACAACTACCTGATAGTTTCGCTTAACGTAATTGGTAAGTATTAACCCGGCGACAATGTGGGACACCTCGGCATTGACGAAAATCCAGGTTCGCGGGCTCGATGCACTGGCTGCAATCGACTATCTCGTCACCCGCGACATGACTCGAATTGGCGTCGACCCGCAGCGCAAGCGCCTGCACGCCATGTAATTCCCTTGAATAACCTGGCCGATATAAGTTAGCCCTGGGTGAGATTTATGCAAAACTATCTGGCCAGGCGATCAAACGGTATCAGGAAATATGAGTGAACCTTCGACCGAGATTTACCATTGCCAAACTGCAGGTAATTTACTGCGGACTTACTTCAATGCAATAAGACCGGCATTTCTCTCGGCTTCGATTCTGCCCGTGCTGACCGCGCTCGCTTACGTGCGCGGAATCTTTGGTTCGCTGGATTATTCGTTGGCGCTGCTGACGCTTCTTGGTATAGCGTTTATGCATTCGGCTGCGAATGTATTAAACGATTATTTCGATTCAAAAAATGGTACCGATGCGGCGAATGATCAACGTGTTTATCCGTTTTCGGGTGGTAGTCGATTCATTCAAAATGGTGTGTTTAGCGAACAACAAATTCTCAATTTTGGCCTTGTCTTATTGATTAACGGGATTTTCATCGGGTTGTTAATCGCCTATTTGAGCGGACCGGTAATTCTGCTGATGGGTTTTGCTGGCGTGTTATTAGCAGTATTTTACTCGGCACCCCCATGCCTGGCTTGCCGGGGATTGGGCGATCTAACCATTGCCAGCTGTTTTGGATTGTTACCGGTAGTCGGTACCGTTTACACGCAGGTTGAGCAGATAAACTCCGACTCGATCTGGCTCGGTCTGGTGATTGGTTGCTTTGTCACGGCAATACTCTGGATTAATTCTATCCCTGATACCGAGGCCGATAAACTGGCCGGTAAAACCACCTGGCCCGTTCGCCTAGGCCGACGCCTCGCTTCGTGGCTGCTCGCGGGCTGGTTTATCATGGGCTTTGCGATAATCATGCTTACTCCATTAGTGGAGACCGGTTATTTTGCATTGCTGGCGATCTTACCGGCGGGTATAGCGGCTATCTCGATTATCAGGGGCCGGTTTATCCCGGCTATTCCAATGACCCTGTTAACGCACGCTATGGTTTGCATTTTACTGGGGCTTGGATTTTTACTGGCTTAACGAATTTAAGGGGAACCTCAGTCTGTCCCCTATTGTTCACGACTGGTGCAATACCCAGGCTAATGTAGCTCCGATCCCAGTCGCTCGCCGTCTGTATCTCGAAGGCCGATCAGTACGGCATCTCCATTCGTATTGATGCGAATTTCGCCGAATCTTGCGACGCGGTATTCCTGCCCGCTGCCTTCTTCGAAGAAATAGGCGTCACTTGCGAGCCTCACTGAATCACCGCGCTTGCGATATCGAAGCAAGTGTTGACCCTCTTGCAACGACTGATCCTTGTAGAGCGACACAAATTTTGCCTCGTCGAGTTCACCCAACTCTATCACGGCAATACCGTCATTCATCTCGAACTGTTCAGCCGCGCTGGCAACAGCTCCGGCCATAGTGTAGCGAAGTGCCATGTAATCGCCCTGCAGCAGGGATCGGGGATCCCGTGGAGCAATGCGTAGCAACACCGTTGTGCCGTTGCGAACGATTTGCTCCTTGCCAGCAATTTCTACGTTGATCGCTATCAGGACGGTAGCGACCGTAACCGCGAGCACAATAGTACGGGCTCGATCCTGCAGATTGAAGATTCGGTTAAGCATGACTTGCGCCTCCTTCAACAGGACCCGCGGTAACTTTCAATAATATCCATCGTGCCGCCAAAACCGTAGCGCCCGTCGCTACCAGGGTAATCGACTTTGTCAGCATGCTTACCTGTATGCCATAGAAGTAGGTCGCGATGAACACCACAAGAAACACAATACCGGCGCCAGTGAACACCCGGTTACCCGAAGATGCGCCTAACATAATGACGATCAACGCGAGCAGCAGGCCGGGGATCGCCCATGCGGCAGCGGTAATCGCCACCAGTAATCCATAGAAAACCGCCCTTTCCCGAGACCCGGCAACATCTCCGATTTGAGGCCAGACCCGGGTGTCCACGTAGAGTAACAGGGCACCCAGCAGAATGGATGAAATCCACGGTCGCGGATAAAAGGCAAACTCCCATCTCAGTTCGGGCAGGATATAGACGGTTGATAACAGTAAAAATCCGAAGGCTGTGAGCATCAGACCGGTAACTAGCGGCCCGATCAGATGCCCTTTACCACGCGCAATGATCACGCCCTGCCTTTGATAGAAAAACACCATCGCCGCGGCAATCACCGGACCCAGGATCGGTACGACCGCATTAAGCTCCCAGGAGTACAGGAGAAAGCCAAGCGAGCTCATCGCGATCAGTATCGACAGCACTCGGTGGGTGCGATCGGGAAACACGAAAAACAGGATCCCATTCAGGACAATTACTATGCCGAGCACGGATTCAAAATCATTGCCGCCGGTAACTTCAACGATGCCATAAGCAAGCAATGCCTGTCCGGCCAGACTACTGGCCAGGGCGCTTTGCACCACAAAATCGTTTCCCAATTTCAGCCGAGCAAAAATCGCACCACCAATAAATAAAACGCCAACAATGACAAAACCAATATCCGCGGCAAAACCGATGCTACCGACAAAACCGATCAACAGCAGACTGGCAAGCCAGGCGCCAAACCCGACCATTGTGCGGATATACCAGGGCTGCGTTTCATGCAAATTTTCAAAAAAGGCCGTGACAGTATCATCTGAATTTTCGGGCAGCAGCCCTTCCGAGCGAAGACCATCGACAACCTGTCGCAATTCCACTCTTTCACGAGTCATGATTCCGCCTCCCATCGACGCGAGACTTTACGCAGCCAGTAGGCCGCGCCTGCCACCTGCCCTATCAGCATGAGCGCGAGCATCAATATACCGGCAGTATCCTCCGGCATGTGACGTCCGAACAAAGTGGTGAAAACCAGGATGGCGCCAAACACCAGCATCGTTAGCATCAATAGGTCGGGTCGGCGAAACTGGTAGTAGTACAGCGCGGCAACCGAGGCCACCGCATAAAGAACAGGGGATAAAAACCCTAGCTTGATTCCTTCGCCAAAGCTCGCGACGATAATGAACATGACGGTCGGAATTAATACGTTACTTAAAGCGGCGAAGCCGATTACTCGCGGATAGGTTCGACCCTGCACCCAGACAATATTTCGATTGACCGCATACTCCCAGGCAATCAGTGCGACCGCATTGAGCGCAAACACAAGGCTCGCCAGAGTCGAATCCATCATAGTGCTCGATAGCCAGACCAGGGGGCCAAGCAACTGGGCCAACTGCCACCAGCCATTTGGCGGATCGATCACTTGCGTCCAGTACATGATCAGCGCGAGAACCAACAGTGTTTGCAACAGAATCCACAACGCGGCCTGACGCCCGATGATCGCTAGCGGCAAAATTAAAATCGACCATGCGACAAACAGGCCGTAAGGATCGGCGCCTGTCTGGTAAACCTGTCCGAATACCGCGAAAAGAACGCCGACCAGAAATGCCGATGCGAAAAGGGCGGCTCTACCGCCGATCGAATCGATACCGAGGCGCCATGCCAGCAAGGCGGTCCCCAGGATCCCTGCCTGGATCAACGCAAATTTCACCCTGTAGTCGAGATCCGCCCAGTTCCAGGCGAAAAATGCCGCGACACCGGAAACAATCAGCAAGGCGCCGATCGTAGCCAGAAAGTGATTGATATAACGCAACCAGTCAGATCTGCTCGGTGCAAGCTCTGCGAGTTGCAATGCACGCGCACAGGCGTTTTCGCTCAGACCGAGCCTGGTGGCTAATTCCTGAACATTGGAATGACTTGCGGCGATATTGAATTTCGTCATTGTGATTCCTGAATCAGTATTGCCTGGATTAACTCAATGTAAAGAGTATGGCGGAGTACAGGAAGAATACCGAATTTTCACTATCCCATTGGCTTTCGAGCAGAAACCCGGATTAACTAGAACACACACCCTTGACGCATAATGTAATATCACCTGACTTCAGGGCATTAGTTTTACAACTGCAACGCTAGTGGACGCTGACTGACGACATTAAATCGGGGAACTGAGGCGACAACTCATTTTTCGAAATAACCTGCCCGTCATCCAGCAATGGATGGTCAATTTTCTGGAAGAAATCAGGGGTCTGAGCCTAGCCAGTATCGAGACTGGGTTCGACGCGATTGAATCGCCTGGGATGAATCGCTTCAAATAGAGGAACCAGCAACAAAACACCTCGCATCAGGGGGCCCAGCGCTGCTGGGCCCCTGCATGCGTTGTTACGTGCGCCCTGTTTTAGACAGGCACAACACTATTTGCGCATGGCCCTTTCTGGCCTTGACCAATTTCAAACTCAACCTTCTGGCCGTCATTAAGCGTTGCGTAATCGCCACCGCTTTTGATTTCTGAATGATGAACGAAGAGGTCTTTTCCTCCATCCTCGGGCGTGATGAAACCATAACCTTTACCTGCATCGAACCACTTAACTGTACCTATGCTCATTTTCAATTTCTCAATCTTGTTGGTGAATAATAATTACAATGCCACATTCGAATTCACCTTTTCGAAGTGGAGATAGAAACTTTCCAGATGGTCACATAACGTCTCGCATCAGCGACGCGGCTCTACCGCGTCCGTCTGCATTCGATTATTAGAGGCCATCAATTTATTTCAGGATATCGCATGTTAAGCCAGCGAATGAGCTGGATTTACGCGAATCATACATAATCTTTTATCTGAATGTCGCTTTTGTGTCATTTTCTACTCCCGCCACGGCCGCCAGCATCCCTTTCCGACCCAAAGCACAAACGACTGCACGCCATGTAGTTTGCAGGAAAGCCTTATTCGGCGGCGAAAATTTCCGAGTGGAAACCGAAGTGCTGGACGTAGTATGAATTACCGTCGGCAACGAGTTTTATCTTGATCATCGCCGGGCCGGAATCAAACTGCAGGGCTACCTGGTAGTCGATGATCTCGACATCCCCCAGTTCCTTGCTGCTTTCGTTTCGACTCGCCGTGAAGCGAGGCTCTTCCATCGACTGAAACTGCCCGAGCTTGCCGAAAGACCGGTAGGCCGCGCGCAGTTTTTCATTTTTGAAATCCGCTCGCGCGCCCGGCGACAACAGGGGATCGAGCTGCTCGTACTGCCAACTGGTCAATCGAGGCATGGCCGACTCCAGGTAGGGAACGGCGGTTTCCTCGTAGCGATCGGCCTTGATGCCGTACCAGAATGCATACAGCACCAATCCTGCCGTCAGCAGGCAGACAAAAATCAGGGTACGCCGTAAGATCAGGGACACAGGCAGCGGGACTCCAGTCAGAAACCCGGTTTATCGATGCTGCCAGGCAACTTCGATATTGCAGACATTCCGCACTTACTCGAACACATTACTCGGGCACATCGACATTGTTCAGGCGGCAGGCTTGCTGCAAGGTGTTGTGCAACAGGCAGGCGATGGTCATCGGCCCTACCCCGCCCGGCACCGGTGTAATCGCACCGGCCACCTCGGTCGCGCTGTCAAACTCGACATCGCCCACCAGCCGGGTCGTACCATCTTCTTTTTCGATACGGTTGATACCCACATCGATAACCGTGGCGCCTGGCTTGATCCAGTCGCCCTTGACCATTTCGGGACGGCCCACGGCCGCTACCAGGATATCTGCCTGGCGGCATTCACCGGGAAGATCACGGGTCCGCGAATGCGCAATAGTGACGGTGCAGCTTTCTTGCAACAGCAACAACGCCATCGGTTTACCGACGATATTGGAACGACCCACAACGATCGCCTTCAAACCACTTAAATCACCCAGGTGATCCTTGAGCATCATCAACGAACCCAACGGGGTACAGGGGACGATGCCCTCGGCGCCAATCGAAAGACGGCCGACATTGGAGAGATGGAAACCATCGACATCCTTATCCACCGAAATCGAATTGATGACCGCCTCTTCGTCGATATGCCCGGGCAGCGGCAACTGCACCAGGATGCCGTGGACATCCGGGTCGTTGTTGAGCTGATCGATCAGCGCCAGCAAGTCTTCCTGGCGGGTGCTGGCGTCGAGTTTGTGTTCATAGGAATTCATTCCCGCTTCCACGGTTTGCTTGCCCTTGCTGCGCACGTACACCTGGCTGGCGGGATCCTCGCCGACCAGCACCACGGCGAGACCCGGCGTGATCGAATGCGCCTGTTTTAAAACCGCGACCTGGCGCGCTATTCCATCGCGCAGGTTTGCCGAAAATGCCTTGCCGTCAATAATCGTGGCCATTCCATATACTCCCAACAATGTGATAAGCGGCCGGCTGCTTTTTCCCGGGGTTCGGGCAGACCTCGCCAATGAACGATATTTTACAATGAACCATCACTCGTAACATCGATAATACGACATTCATTTAACTCGCCGAGATCACCGGACCGCGGTAACTACCGCCTTGAAGCAAGATGGTTTTCCAGTAAGCGCATACTCGACTATTCCGGCTTAACCAGGGTCAACTCAAAGGCGCCGTCCCTGTCCTGATTCGACCTGACACTGAATACCGCGTTTCGTGGGGATAAACTGGAGTCCAGACCGTGAAATGCGACTTCGTCATGGCGCAATTCGAGGTAATTAACAATCGCGGCCCTGTGGACAAATATCAGTACCGTCAGTAATCCAGAGCCGATCAGCGACTCACGCTCACCAGGTTGCCAGTTCCAGTCGAAGGGACATGTGCCACCACTCGATTCGGGCTTGAAATCGGTAACGATCCTGACCCGGTCCCAACCAAAATTGGTTGCGTCCGCCAGCCTGAATCCCGCTGACGCATCGGTTGCAGCCAATAACTCGTTTAGCGATGCGCGAAACTCCCTGTTGTCGGTACACCGGGTGTAGATTTCGCCATAGTAAAACGACATCACCACTACCACCATCAGCGGCACGAGATACACGATCGGCCGCGTTGGCATAACCGAGAG
>Ga0164315_10005210_pt1 | contig 10168 bp, 8 predicted proteins | sample GuaBasSedimGuay6_FD_113737 | JGI IMG/M metagenome (GOLD analysis project Ga0164315, IMG submission 113737) | Subseafloor sediment microbial communities from Guaymas Basin, Gulf of California, Mexico - Guay6, Core 4569-2, 0-3 cm | ecosystem: Environmental > Aquatic > Marine > Hydrothermal vents >... | reverse complement strand
AGTCATTGTCGATGAAATCGCAGAGTTCGGGTTCACCCGGGTTGATAAAGGGACTGATGTCATCACAGTCTCCCTGATTTGGCGCATAGCCTACCGGCGGTGGGCAGCTGACGGAGATTCCGGGCGTTCCCATCGCACCCCAGCCATCGTCATCAGCATCCGGGTACCAGAGATTGCCCCACGCGCAGATGGAGCCCCATTCAAAATCATCAGCGAAGATCAGATCTTGAGCGGGCGACAGGCCTGCAACGGCCACGATCGAGACCGCAATTGCAGCGGTTTTCCACATCGCATCCTCCCCATGCCGCGAGCTACTCAATAGCGACCTAACGGGGCCTCAACGGAACGTTGTCAGTCCACACCGGGTGACCATCCCGCGGCCTGTGGTCCGCGGCAGCAAATTAGGTGAATTCCATTCAGATTATTTCATGGGTTGCGGAAATAGGCAAACACTGTCGGAACGAGGCACAGCACCCTCTGGCAACAATCAACATCTGGGTTTTCAAATCGAAAAAATGGAAAGGGCCAACTCCATGGATAGAGCGCTCCGTCAGACAGGGGTGTTCTTGGAGTCGGAGCCGAAAGGCAGGCTCAGCGGGGCTGACCCCGGGTAGGCCGTCGATGGTCCCGTCCGACTTGTCCACCAGGTGTGCGAACTCGTGCACGCCGACGTTTCGCTTGTCCGTTGAGTTGTGGAAGCCGGCGAGCAGATCGGGCTTTGAGAGAATCATCAGCCGGTTGAGCGCTCCGGTCCCGACCATGCCCAGGGTGACCTACCAATCAGTACCCGACCCGCCCTTCTCGACAAGCTGAAGCGGTGTCATGTTGAGCCTTGCGACATTGAGGCTGTGACCTATTGTGAGAAGGGGGCGCTGAATTCGTCCCTGTCCCAGCCTCAGCTTTTGCCTCCCTATCACCACATTTTGCCGGGTGATTGCCTTTATTGTGCCCGTTGATCGACCGAAATCCGCATCAGGGTGGTGCCATAGGAGGTGGCGCCATGACAAACAGCACGAATGAAACCGGATCGAGCCTGATCTCGAGGTGGAGCCGTCCGGCACGGTTGATCGGAGTCGCCGTCCTGGCCTTGATCCTGCTGATTCCGCTGCAAATGGTTCGGTCTGTGGTTCGGGAGCGGCATCAGACCTATCAAGGAGTGGTTCAGGAGATTGCGGGTGCATGGAGTGGTGAGCAAAGGGTTGCAGGACCGATCCTGGTCATACCCTTTACGGAGAAGATCTCGATTCAGGATCAGTTCATCACACCCCAGGGTGAGAAGAAGGTAGGCCAAAGGTGGGAGATCCGTCAGCGTCGCGCCGTTATCCTGCCGAACACCCTGTCGTACGACGGGAGTCTGGCGCCTGAGATTCGCCATCGAGGCATCTACCGGGTCCAGGTCTACAGTGCTGATCTCGAAATCTCCGCCGCATTTCGGAATCTCCGGGCAACGGTCGAGGCCTTGACTTCCACGGATCAGCTCGAGGAGATTCGGTGGTCGGAAGCGGTGGTCGGCTTCAGCTTGTCGGAGCCCCGTGGCATCGTTGATGTCGAGGGCTTCGAGATCAACGGCCATACGGTTCAGGTGCGGCCGGGAACGACGTTGAAAGAGGTGTTCTCCCGGGGATTCCACGCTCCTGTTGGCGATATCACGGCCGACAGCCTCGACATTCACCTTCCGATCAGCCTTCGAGGCAGCGGGAGTCTCCGGTTTCTGCCGCTGGGTGCGACAACCCGAGCCTCCCTTCACTCCGACTGGCCGTATCCCAGTTTCGTCGGGGACGTTCTCCCGTCCGTTCGGGAGATCACAGACGAAGGATTCTCGGCTCAGTGGACGATCCCCTTGTTGAATCGTTCCTACCCTCAAGCCTGGCTCGGCTGCACGACGGTTGATATCAACGAAATCGAGGGGGGAGTTCGCCTCTTTGAACCGGTGGCGCTTTATGATCTGGTTACCAGGGCCGTCAAATACGGTCTGCTTTTCATTACTCTGACGTTTCTGACTCTGGGTCTGATTGAATTTGTCATTGGAACCCGGATCTCGCTTGTTCAGTACCTGCTGATCGGAGTGGCTCTTGCCATGTTCTTCTTGATCCTGATCGCCCTGGCAGAACACATCGGGTTCGCGTTCGCCTATGTATTGGCTTCGGTCGCCGTGGTCGTGATCAATACGCTCTATTGTGCAGCGATCTTGCCGAGGCGCTCGTTAGCGGCGGCCGTTGGCGCCGTCCTGACGGCGATCTACGGAATTCTCTACACGATTCTCAAAGCCGAGGATTTTGCCCTGCTCGGCGGGACACTGCTGCTGGTCCTTGCACTGACGATCACGATGTATTTCACCAGGGGGATGCACAGGGATGGCGAAAGCGGTCTCTGATCGTGTTTGTCGGCGCGGTTGCGGGTCTCACCGTAGATCACTGGTGAGAGGTCCGGGATAGCTCGACCTCGAAGTGCACGGTGTACAGTTCGAGGATGTCGGCAACGGTCTTGTGCACGGTCTCGGACAAGACATCGGCAGAGCATTCGATCCGAATGGTGGCCTTGGTTCCGTGAATCGGATCCTCGTCCACATCGACCGACACCGAGGTCACCAGGTCTCCCAGGGCCGCGAGTTCTTCCTCGTACACTCTGCGGGAGGCATCCCAGCGAAGGGCAGGCTTGAAGACCTTGCCGACCGCGGTCAGCGGGATTTCGTCGATGATGTGGATTGCCTTGGGAATGGCGGCCCGTTCTCCGATCCGTTCTCGCGCCCCGGCGAGAAGTTCGTCCTCGGTGGTGTTGGCGCCGGGTTTCAGCTGGACGTAGGCGACCGGTACCTCACCCGCATAGGCGTCCGGACGTCCAACTGCAGCGGCGGTTTGTACCGCCTCCATTTGGTAGAGGGCCTCCTCGATGGTGGCTGGATCGATGTTGTGGCCGCCCCGGATGATCAACTCCTTGCGGCGACCGGTCAGCCAGAGGTAGCCTTCTGAGTCCCGGCGGCCGAGGTCGCCGGTGTTGAACCATTCGTCCTCGATCCAGATGTCCTGGTTGTGAGCCTCTTCGACATAGCCGGAGAAGACGCACGGGCCTTTGACGGCGATGACGCCGATCTCGTCATTTTTGGCGTCGCGGAGGTAGGCGCCGTCCGAGTCGAGAATGGCGACCTTGATTTCGTTGTAGGGAAGAGGGAGACCGATGCTGCCGATCTTGCGCTCGCCGTCCCTGGGGTTGACCGCCGAGGCGCAGGCGACCTCGGTCAGGCCGTAGCCCTCCATGATCTTCATGCCGGAGTAGGCCTCGAAGCGGTTGAAGAGTTCGACGCTGAGAGGTGCTGCTCCGCAGATGACGTAGCGCAGGGAGGAGATGTCGGCATCCGCCTTGGGTACGTTGAGAAGCACCCCAAGCACCGTGGGAACGGTGGAAAAGAAGACCGGCTTGTAGCGCTCGACGATCTTGAAGAAGTTCAGGATCACCCCCTGATCGCGGTAACCGGAGGGTGAGAGCAGAACCACGCCGGCGCCGACCGAAAAGGGCGCGAGACCAGTGATGCAGGTGCCGTTGCAGTGGAAGAGTGGCAGGCCGCACAGGACGGTCTCCTCGGCGGAGAGTTCGGCGGCGAGGACTATATTGGAGGCCAGGACGATCTCGTTGAAGTGGGTGCGGCGGGCCAGTTTCGGCGTTCCCGTGGTGCCTCCGGTGTGGTAGAGGGAGGCGATGTCCTCACGGTTGAAGACGCGGCCGGAGGTCAGGCGGTCGGTGGGGTAGGCGGCGACGGCCTCTTCGAAACCGATGATGCCCTTGGCCTCGTCGGACGGGCCCATGACGCGCACGATCTTCTCCAGGGAGGGTATCTTATCGTGGATCGTTTCGACCTTGTGCCAGATGTCGGTACCCGGCATTTCGCCCAGGGCGACCAATACCTTGGTCCCGGCGGCGTTACAGATGTCTCGGATGGTTTCGGCTTCGAGCAGGGGGTTGATCGGGTTGGCGATGCCGGCGGCCTCTGCCCCCCAGAGTACGAAGTGCGTCTGCGGCAGATTGGGAAGGAGATAGGTGACGACGTCATCGGGACCGACACCCAGGTCAGTGAAGAGATTGGCCGTCTGGCGCACTCGGCCCAGCAACTGGGCGAAGGTGATTTCCTGGGGTTGGTCCCAGGCCTCCCCGGATGCCATGAAGTGGAGGGCGATGGCGTCGGGGTCAATGGCCGTTCCCCGTTCAATCAAGGCGTAGGTGCTGGTCTCCGGACAGCGCTCATGTGCAGGCAGTCGTTCGATTGCTCTGATGTCGGCCTGGTTTCGAATGGCGACGTGTTCGCTCATGGCTTCCTCCTTCGATGCGCTCAGTTTGAAATCATACATTGATCTTTTTGAGAGTTTGAATATTCGAAAACCTTAAAGATCCGTTATTCTGGGAATATGACCGGAATTCCCGAAGGGGGGACGGATGATTCGAGAACTCAAGACGCGGACCGTGATCGTGGGAACCGGACCTGGTGGAGCCACCATAGCCAAAGAGCTGGCCGGCCGGGGCGAGGATGTCATCATCGTCGAGAAGGGCCGGGATCATCAGTGGCCGATCGGTCGCACCGCCGCCTACGTCACGATGTACGACATCAAGAGGTCGGCCGATGGCGTCATCGTTCGCCGTGGGATCACAACCGGCGGTTCGACCATGTTGTACTCGGGCAATTCCTACGATCCTCCGGCATTTATGAAGGAAGAACTGGGATTGGACCTGGCCGATGAGGTTGCCGAGACCAAGGAGGAGCTGTCCATCCATCCGGTGCCCGAGTTCTTCTTCAAGGACTACGTTGGGACCCTTCGTCTGGTCGAGGCCGCCGACGCCCTGGGCTACCACATGCAGCCCCAGGAACGTTTCATCGATCCCAAGCTCTGTGATCCAGCCTGCGACCGGTGCCTCTTTGGCTGTGCGGTTGGGGCCAAGTGGACGTCTCGTTCGTATCTCAAAGACGCGGTGGCCTCAGGGGCAAAGCTGATCACTCGCTGTGACATCAAGGAGGTCCTTGTTGGAGAGGGAGCGGTCGAGGGCGTCCTTGCCAAGACTCCATCCGGCCCGATGCGCATCCATGCCGACCGCGTGATTCTGGCGGCCGGCGCCATCGGCACACCGGTCATCTTGAAGCGAAGCGGTGTCACGGACGCCGGCAGCCACTTCTTTACCGATCCGATGTCGGTGATGGTCGGTGTGATGAAGGACGGCCCCGGCACCTTTCACGAGATTACCTACACCTTCGCCGACCTTTCGGATGTCGGCGAATTCGTCATCGGCAACGTCGGTGCCGTCAATGCCTTGGCGGCCCAGATTATTAAGAGACGCTACGGAATCCTCTTGCGAAGCCCACAGGTCAAGCGAATGGTCGGGATGTTTGTCAAGCTCTGCGACGAGCCGACGGGCAGCATCGATATCAAGGGCAAACTCCACAAGAAACTGAGTCCGGCCGATGAGGAGCGCATGGCCCGTGGAGTAGCCAAGGCAAAGGCCATCATGGCCAAGGCTGGAGTCATCCCGGAGACGATTTCCGTCGCCAAGGGCATCGGTGGTCACCCCGGCGGCACGGCGGCCGTCGGCAGGGTCATCGGGAACGATCTCCAGACCGAGGTCAAGAACCTCTATGTCTGCGACAATTCCATCATGCCCTACTCCGGAGGCATTCCGCCGGTCCTCACTCTGATTGCCCTGGCAAAAAAGACTGCCAGGACGATCCTGGCATAGGGGCCGATAGGCTCGGCGGCCTACGGCTTTAGCCGAGACTTGTTGGTTGACGCACTCGCCGTGGATTGCCACCCTATGCATTGTTCGCAACTGTTTGTATGACGGGAGGTTACCTTGGGAACAATGCAAAGAGTGGCACGTCCCGTCCGACAGGGGTGCTCTTCGTTCCCTGCCTCCCAGCTTCCTAGCCCAACAGCACCAACGTCAGCCATGGAACATAGGTAATGATCAATACCGTCAGCAACAGCACAGCGAGAAACGGCAGGGTTGCCCGGTAGAGTTGGATCACCGGCTTGTCGAAGCGGTAGCTGGCAATGAAGAGGTTCATGCCGACCGGCGGAGTGCAATAGCCGATCTGCATGTTGGCCAGGAAGATGATGCCTAGGTGGATGGGATCGATGCCGTAACCAAGGGCGATCGGCAGGATCAGGGGCACAACGATGACCAGGGCCGAGAAGATATCCAGCATCATGCCAAGAACCAACAAGAAGAGATTGAGCAGGATCAGGAAGGTCAGTTTGCTGGAAATGTGAGTGGTGACGAAGGCGAAGAGTTGCTCGGGGACCTGGGCGTCGATCAAATAATTGGTCGAGGCCAGGGATGCACCGAGAATGATCAGAATGCCGCCAACCATCACCATTGACTCTCGCATGATCTTGGGCACCTGACGGACGCTGATCTCCCGATAGACCAGGACCTCAACGATCAGGACATAGACGACGGTGACGGCGGCCGCTTCGGAGACTGCGAAGAAGCCGCTGTAGACGCCCCCGAGTACGATGAAAGGCAGCGGAATCTCCCAGATTGAGGTGCGAAGGGCGGAAAGAGCCTCACGTGGACTGAATGTGACCCTCTTTCTCGAGGCGTTCGACCTGGCGCCTTCGCGAAGGCTCATCAAAGACAGGAGCAAGACCATCAGTGCCCCGGGCAGGATGCCAGCAATGAACAGTCGGTCGATGCTGACCTCGGCGACGATGCCGAAGAGAATCAGGGGGACCGAGGGCGGGAAGAGCAGACCCAAGCTGCCCGACGTCGTGATCAAGCCCAGGCTGAAGTTTTCACGGTAGCCGGCATCCTTGAGCGCCGGGAAGAGCAGGGCCCCCAGGGCGACAATCGTAACGCCGGAGGCGCCGGTGAAGGCGGTGAAGAGCGCGCAGGTCACCAGGGCAACGACTGCCAGGCCGCCCGGCATCCAACCAAAAAGGGCATCTGTCAGTCTCACCAGTCGTTTGGGCGCTTGGCTCTCGCCGACCAGGTAACCTGCAAATGTAAAGAGTGGGATGGCCAGGAGGATGGGGGTGTCGGCGATTCGGTAGACCTCCATCGCGACAACCATCGGGTCGACATCGCCTCGGGCAAAGCCCAGAAACGCACTGGTCAGAATCACAGCGAACAGCGGGGCGCCGAGCAGGGCGATCAGCAGGAGAGCGAAGCCGGAGAGGATCATGGTGTGGGGCGCCGGAGGATCGAATTCTCGTGAGGAACGACCCGCGAGCCGGTGTCGGCACGCCTTTTCTGGAATGAATTTGAGCGTTGAGCGTTGGACGTTGGACGTTCAGTGGGGTCTTCGTCCTTGAGAGTGCGCCCTTGGGGCCCTCGAGGAGGTTCGGTCAGGGCTTCGCGAAAATGCTTCCATGCATATATGGCATACCTGATGGCGATGATTGCCATCGCAAAGGGAAGAATCAGCTCACAGACCCACACGGGTACCGAGGCGAAGGCGGTCATGGCCGAGGCGTAATCCTCGATGACCAGTCGTCCGGCATGCCAACTGAAGAACCCTGCGACGATGGCCGTAAATATGTCGGTCAGGACACGCACTCGGGCATTCCAACGACTCGGCAGGAACCTCGAAAGGGCATCGACCGAGATCTGGCGATCGTCCCGGGTTGCCGCCATCGCGCCCAGCATCCCAACCCACAGCACCGACACGCGAAGCATCGGATCGGCCCACAAAAAACCGGTGTCGAAGACGTTGCGCAGGACGATCTGGACCGCCGCCAGGACGATCATTACACCGAGAACACTCGCCAGGATGGTGTCTTCAACGGCCCCGAGGATTCGAAGAGTTCGGTTCAATCTGCGATTGTTCCCTGACGGTAAATATTGAGGTGTCTCTGCAATGTCTCATACAGCGCTGAGGGGACTTCACCCTTCTTCCGGAGCGTAGTGGTCGCATCGACGGCAACCTTGCTCCATTGCCCCTTGGTTGCCTCATCGACGGTGACAAACTCGATTCCCTGCTTGGCCAGAGCCTTTCGAGCCTGGAGGTTGTCGGTGCGGGTCCGTTCGTTGAGTCTTGCGCAGACGCTCCTCAATATCTCTCGAATGGCGATCTGGTCGGCGGCGCCGAGCTTGGAGAATGCCTTGGCGCTGACGACGATCGAGCCATAGGTGTAGAGAATTGGGAGATCGGTCAGGTATTTCGTCCGGGTGAACCACTGGAGGGCCACCGCGGCAACCGGCGGTCCGACGACCGTGTCGATCAGGCCGGTCTGTAGACCAGTCAGGACATCGGAGAGCGGCAGCGGCACAGGAGAGAGGCCGGCGGCGCTGTAGATTGCGTCGGCAATGACGTCGCCTTCGGGTGACCAGGCCTTCTGTCCCTTGAAATCAGACAATGTCGCCGCCGGTTTCTGGGACATGATGTAGGCGAACCCACCCTCGATCAGACCGAATGAGATGTAGCCCTTGGCGTCGAGTGCCTCGATCAGCGGCGCATCCATTTTCGCCCGAACGGCATCGACCTCATCGTAGGATCCGAAAAGGAAGGGGAGGCCGTAGAGTTGGAGATCGGATGTGATCGATGCCAGGGACAGTCCGGTTATCATGCCGCCGTGCAACTGACCGATCCGCATCTTGCGCAGAACCGCCTGATCGTTGCCCATGGTGCCGCCCGGATAGACCCGGAGTCTGACGCGGCCCTCAGTCACCTTTTCGATCTCCTCTGCGCCTTTCTTGACCTCGGTCATCCAAAAAGAGCCATCGGGCGCCACTGTGGCGATCTTGAGCTGGGCCGCGTCGGCCGAGCCGATTGCCGCGCAGACGAGTACAAGGGCCGCCAGGAACAACCTGGCAAAATAACGAGTGGCAGAGGGGGGCGGCACAGAGGGGGGGAGGGGGAGAGTGGCAGAGGGGGAGAAAATGGGGGAGAGGGGGAGAGGGGGAGAAAACGCATCTGTTTCTGACGAGGTCTTGTCACCTCCGGCTGGCGAACTTTTGCCGGCGACCTGCCGCCTGAGTCCTGCGAATTGAGACCTGTGAAGAGAGACTTTAACTCGCTTTTTCAACGGTCTTGGAAGATGAATAGTTGATTGTCGCGTCATATTACTCTCCGAAATAGTCTTGGGAGTCGTCGAGCAGGGCCTTTGCCTCGCCTTGGGCCATGGTGTTGCTCAGGGTCAGTCCTTCGACTTTTGGGTCGGCCTCCAGCACCTCGCGGCAGAGGCGGTCATGGAACTCCCGGTCGAAGACCATGCGAGCGTAATCACGCGCGAGCAGGACTTTGGCCAACAGGTCGCGGCCACCTGAGAGTTCGATCGATCTCTCGAAATGTCGGCGCCCCTCCTCGGGTTTGCCGCCGAGGGCCTCCGGGAGCAATGCTGCCAGGACGCCGAGGTAGAGGTGGGCCGAGCCTCGGCCGTAGCCTTCGTCAAGGGCGACGACACGGAGCATCATCTTTTCGACCCGAGCCTTGTCGGCGACGGCCACCCAATCGTCCCGGTTGACCTGAATCCAGGTGGCCCATGCCATGGCGGCGACATACATCGGTTCGATGTCCTTTGGGCCCAGCGCTTCGATCACCGTTTCAAACTGATCGTAGGGTTCTTCCCAAATTCCACAGGTTGTTTTGTTACTCAGGCACAGGGCCGTTCGACCGTAGTCACGAGCCTTGAGTGACATCAGTTTGGCCCTGACGTCATCGTCGACGAAGGCGCCCGCATAGCTGGCATTGAGTCGAGCCCCTGCCATCAGGACATTGGGATTCTCCGGATCGTCAGTGATGAAACCATCAATCATCAGCAGGTACGCGGGTGCGCCCTGCCGAACAGTCTCCGGATCGTTTGAGTTGAGGATCGAAGACGCCAGGCTCTCCGACATCCGGCCGGTCAGGGACGACGTGATGCTCGAGCATCCGGCCAGTACCGAAAGGCAGAGGCACCAAACAACCAACGAGCCCATTTGTTTCACAGGCATAACGCTTCCCGCACTCATGATGGGTCAGTGTAACCGAAAGCGGGAAATTTCGACATGATAGACGGTCAAATAGCCACTCGAGAGTGACCGCCGACACAGGTTGAAACATCGCTTTCCTGTTTCTCCGTCGACTGATGAAACCAACTCATGATGAGAATACGAAACCGGAGACCCTAGGAGCGTGTAGGGCATTGACGGCGGATGGATTTCGGAGGGTCGTTAAGTGCCATTTGAGGCGCATTTGAGACGCTGTACT
>Ga0164315_10005209_pt1 | contig 10169 bp, 10 predicted proteins | sample GuaBasSedimGuay6_FD_113737 | JGI IMG/M metagenome (GOLD analysis project Ga0164315, IMG submission 113737) | Subseafloor sediment microbial communities from Guaymas Basin, Gulf of California, Mexico - Guay6, Core 4569-2, 0-3 cm | ecosystem: Environmental > Aquatic > Marine > Hydrothermal vents... | reverse complement strand
ATTCAGCCAGCCATTAATCCCACCTTCAAGAATGTAAATATTCGGCACACTTTCAGCCTTCAGGATTTTCCATGCCTCGGTGGCATCAGCCTCATCGTTACTGATGGTAACGAAAACGGTATTCGCAAGTTCAAACTGCAGTTCCCTGGCCTTTTCCTGAACACGGTCCAACGGCACGTGTACCGCACCACGTAAGTGAAACATGTTGTAATAGCGCTCGTCACGAACATCCAGCGGGATGACCTTAATTTTTGAATCGTGCATATAATTCAACAGTTCAGCAGGTGCAATTTGTACTTCACGATTATCCAGTTTGGCCTGGCTTTCAGCCGCGATAGTTTGCCAGCGATCCTCGTTGCTGGGTTGACCCATCACGAGCACGACGGCAGCCAGTGCAACCAGCGCGCCGGCGGCAGGTTTGCTCCAGCCCGGCAGTTTCTGTTGCGGTCGGCCATTGATCAGGGCTTCGACTTTTTCTGCTACCGCGAAGAGAGCAAGTGCTACGACAACAATCGTGATCACTACGACGCCATAGCTGGCGTTAAACAGCTCCGGCAGTGTAAATCTGCCCATGTATGAGCTTTCAAAAAACACTCCAAAAGAACCAACTGTTTCGCCAAACAAGTAAATACCAAACAGAACACCGAAGACAAACATGAAGGCGTCAAGCTTGCCGGTTGCCAGGCCTACCAATGATGTACCGGGACAAAAACCGCCAATGATGAAACCGACGCCCATGATCAGACCACCAACGATACCTGGCCACAAATAAGTCGGCGGAACCCAGATGAGGTTGTAATCCAGCAAACCAAGCGAGGAGGTCAGAAACACCAGTGTCATTGCCACAATAATGGCGGTGAACATCACCTTGAATACACGCATATCCTTAAAGTAAAACTGCGCGGCCAGCAATTTCGAATTACCAAAACCAGCGCTTTCAAGGGTCATGCCGAAGGCGATACCAATCACCGCGTAAATTACGTAAGAGCCCCAATGACCCAGCAGGTCAGCGAGAGGAAGAGGGAAAGTTGCCATGATAGTCCTCCTTAATTCCAGAACTTACGGAAAAAGTAAGCCAGCGCATAAGCACCGGCAAACACCGCAAACATGAAGGCCCAGCTGCCGACCGACAGAACTGCACCACCGGACATCGCCTGGCCCGAAGTACAACCCCTGGCCAAACGGGCGCCATATCCCATCAGTGCACCGCCCATAAAGGCCATGATCCAACGGGTCCCGTTACTGATTTGTGGACCCTTATTGGTCTCAAATTTAATACGGCGTCCCAACATGCCGGAAATCAGACCGCCAAAAACCGTACCTACGGTCAGGAATACGATCCAGCTATCCAACGGATTGGTGTTGCCACCGGCCATTTTCAACAGGTAAGCAACCTGGTCGATGTGTTCGGGGTTGATAACATTTTGCACAGAGACCAGTAAACGGTTCAGGCCACCGGAGGCGCCCAGACCGGAGCCAGTTATGAAAAATGCCAGGAACAGCACGATACCCAGAAAGGTACCGGCCAGGTAGGGGTTCATATAGGGCTTTGCCCTGGATACTTGACTCATTTTGACTCTCCTTGCGGGCCGTCTGAAACCGGATCACCCACATGTTTCTCTACATTATCCCAGCCCCCGACCATGGACTTGATGCCCGCTGTCGGTGAGTGGCCGGTAGTAGTAAGGTAAATATGCATAACGATAAAGGTGGCAAATGCCCACGCTACCAGCGTATGTACAAGTGCCAATATCGGTAATCCGCCCAATTCCGCGGCAATATGGGGCCAGCGTTGCAAACCCCAGATCAAAATACCGGTAATTATCTGCGCTGGTAACAGGATATTCAGAATCGCCAGGTAAGTGATCTGTTGCAACGGATTAAGCTTGTTGTCCTTGGATTTCTCCAGCGGATGAGCTTTGCCGGCAAAAATACCCTGGCTGTAGTACATGGCCTGGGCCAGTGAGCGGTGTATAAAGCCTTTGGGATTCGGCAAATACTGTCGTATCTCACCACTGGCAAGGTTATAAAACAGCGCAAGTGCAGCATTGATCAGCAGAGTAAAACCGAGCACGTTGTGTACATTCACCACGTATGGAAAGCTGAATATGCCAAAGAAATGCGGTTTGTGAATAACTAAACCGGTAAACAGCAACAGCATGATCGCACTGGCCTGTAACCAGTGCCACAGACGCTCATAGGCATCATACATATGAACACGCTCATATTGCCGTTCAACAGGGCCTCTTCGGCGTGATGATACATAACGTGCGATCGCGTGACCGCTTACACCCAGCACGACACCCATGAACATCAACAGACCAACCAGGTCTGCCCAGGATTCGCCGCTCAGGCCAATGATGTAAAAGCCGGCGCTACGGACGTTCGGAATAAAACTGATGCCGCCACCAGAACCATTTATAAGCTCACCGGAAAACTCAACACCTGCATAAGAAATTTTCTGCGGTTGCGTATCCCCTGGTGAGTAGTCAGAAAGCGTAAATGCTGCCGCCAGAATAGAATCACGATCATGGCAGGTTGAGCATTCCCGGGTTGCCCTTTGGCCATTGACGACGTTGTGGTTGATTGAAAACGGTGTGATGTCACCCCGTATATTCAACTCACTCAATCCGCTTGCTGCAAGACGAGTCTTGACGGCATTGACACTGAGCTCATCATTAAGGCGCAATTCATCACCACTGAGCTGACCATCTCCATTTTTATCAAGTGCAGCGATAATATCCGGATGAAAATCACCATTGATGAATAGTGCTTTTTCAAGTTGTTCCCTGGATACCGGCACGACTGGATCACCGCTGGTCCAGTACCAGGCTGTCACCAGGTTAAACGGTGCCAATCGGAAATCACCATCGGCGTTGGCTCTTGGCAGAATCAACGGTCTGAACCCCTCGATCAGGCTGTCGACGGCTGTCGGATCACCCTGCACATTACGGTATCGCCTTAATGGTTGTGCATCGCTGTCCAGCATTGTCCAGTCCACGGACTGCAAACCGGGACCAAACAGTTTGGGTATGTGGCAAGACTCACAGGCCAGGGATGTAAAGTGCCGTTGTTTGTAGGGAAGCCAGTCATGTACTTTTTCGGCACTGTGACAGGATTCGCAACGCCGCATGCTATTGCGTGTATCTGCTGCCGCCAGTCCCAGGGAAGATTGACCCTTGGCAAACTGGTGCAGGGGACGGACCAGGTAGTCTGCATTACTCAAGCGGCGCGGATCGAAATCAAGGTGTGCCGGGCGGCTTTCTTCCCGCTGTTTGAAGAAGACGGGGTTGTTCAGGGAGTAGTGACAATTCACACAACCTACCACACGGTCGGTGTGGACATCGAATGGGTAGTTCAATTCCTCTTTACCGGAAATATTCAAACCGCTGTTCAACAATTTTTGTGGCGAAATGATCTGACCGTTGCGGTCTGTATTGTGCCGCGAATCCAGGTCCGCGGTAATGGTTAACGGGTAGTCAAGATTACTCTCAGCTATTCCATGACACAGTGAACAATTTTCATCGGTGGCTTTGCGAATATCGAGCAAACCTGTCTGAAGTGTACCGTTGACCTGGAATTTTGATGCATCCCATACCCATTGCCCATCTTCTTTAACAAGTATGCCCAGTGATGACAGGGATGCCGAGTTGGCCCATGCAAAATCACCAGCCTTGAGTGCTGTTGCACGTGCGGAATGATCAGAGATGTTTGTATGACAAAGCAGACAATCCATTTCTACAAGGCCCGCGACAGGTCCACCGCCGACGTGCCGTGATCCATACCGTTTCAGCCAGGCTTCATGATCCATATCACCAGAAGGCAGGAGACCATCGGTATCATAGGCCACTGGATCCCAGCCACCGAAAAATCCGGGGCCTTGCATCCAGTCATGTGTTGTTCTAACCCGCCCCACCTGGCTGGCACCGGCATCCGCATGATCACTGTGACTCATAATGTAAGTCGTCTCGTGACAATCTCCACCACAACTGGTCATGGTTGACATCGGCAGACCGCTTTCAACCACGGGATTACCTTGAGAATCCAATATTGGTACTTCCGGGTGCAAGCCGTTGGCTACTGCTGACAAGCTAAGTGCAAGCGACAGAAATCCACCAAAGAGTGATATTTTCATGGTTTTATTTGTCTTATTCATGATCCGCAGCCTCCAGGTCACTTGTGGTTCTTCTGCGAGTCACGCTGCCCTGCAAGATGGGGTCACCGTCATATCCCAGTGCCGCCCAGTCCATTCTGCCACCCTCTGAGTGACATGCCTGACACTGTAGTGCCTTGTCTTTGGTTGCCACCATATGTGTCGATGGCCAGAACATTTCAGTGTCGGTAAAACCATAGTTGCCACTGTAACGGGTACCGGATACTTCTTCGCCGAGACGGAATGCTTTGTCCCATTCGAAATCCAGCCAGTAACCACCTTCGCCCGAGGTGACCGGTTGCAGCAGATAGTTGTATTCAGTGTCATAGGGTTGCTTGGCGCGGTGAATCTTGAATGGCCAAATACGGGCATTGGGATCACGGATATCACCACGGGGTGCATTCAGCGCGGTGCTGCCACTGGTATTGATCTGGTCTCCCATCAGGTAACGATCAGCAAGGCCGTTGGACCAGCGATACTCGGGCTTCAGGCCCTTCTCATAGATGAATTCGCCCTTGATCTTCAGGTAATGGTGGGTGTCCTCCTCCCTTGAATCATCTCCGGCTTTCGACCAGTCCCAATGGGTCTTGGTGGCCTGTTTAACTGCGATCTCCGGGACGTGGCAAACCTGGCATGCAACCGTATCGGTGTGTGCATTGAGACGGTCATCGCTGTGTAATTTCTGGTTATGGCAGTCTGTGCATGCAATCTGGTTTTCATTATCCAGGCTCACGGTGGTGGAACGACCGCCGATCACATGGTTTTCAGTCCGATGACAATCTACACACTGGAAGTTATAACGGCCCATATGGACATCAATTCCTTCTGTCGGGTAATACAGGCTTTCATCCAGGTCACCATGTTTTACCGCATTACCACCACCACCACGAAAGTGGCAACCACCGCAATTTTCGCGTGTGGGAACAGCAACGCTTTTCGCTGCGGACATCAGGTCTACACCATCCAGCGGAATGCCTGCTTTGCCCTTGCGGTAAGTGCCGGAATTATCATGACAAACGAGGCAATCGATCTTGTTCTCATCTTCGAAATCAAAATCTGCATCATCCCAGCCGTAACCCGCGTGGCAGGCCGTGCAAGACGCCCAGTTACCCTGGATACCGATACAGAAGTTGTTGATGGATTTTTTCTTACCGGTGGTAAACAGACCTTCGCGGCCTTCAACCTCAACCGGTTCTGATTCCCATTTCCAATGTGCTGTGTGCAGCATTTGCTCACCGGCGTCTTCATGACAACTGAGGCAGGCAGCAGTCACTTCCGGGCCCGTTGTTAGCTCGCCCAAACCATCGAACAAGCTCTTGTGGTCCACATGTGCCGCGCGTCTGGGCATGTTTTCCCAGGGTGTATCAAGATTGGACCCTGCAGTTCCAGTGAAATACCAAACCGGGATTCCTATCAATAATAATATTGCTGCAACACCGGGTAACCAATTACGTTTCTTTGTTTTCATACGAATCCACAACTTAATATATCAGGCATTTTTTAATATTAGTATTTTATAATATAACGATGGGTACAGGAACCCGCAAGGCACGCAAATTCCACTATCACTTGATCTACCTCAAGTTGAAACTTGATATAACAGTTGCCGAAGCGACAACCGCTTAATGCAGACAAGAACCAAAGCCAATTCTTGCTATATAGATACCTGTATTATATATGTTTTTCAATTAATCTTCAGTCAATCCCTTTAAAACGATATCTGTGTAACTAACCAGACCAATAATCTGCTGTTTTTCCAGTACAGGTGCCCGTGACAGGCCAAAACGATCAAATAAACGTGTGCAATAGCGAATATCCATGTCAGGGCGAACTGACATCACCGGTTTTGACATGATCTCGTAAATATTTACACGGTTAGGTGATTGATCACGGGCTAGCACCTTCTTCGCTATGTCACGAAACATGACCACGCCGTACTCATCATCTTCATGACGTTTGTTCACAATCAAGGTGCGCGTATCCGGATATTTCATGGAATTCAATGCCTCGGTCACCGTCATCATACCTTCAACAACATCTACCTCGGATTTCATGACATCGCGTACGCGAATAATATTTGTCAGCTTTTTCATAACAGATCCTCCACAACTTCGGTCAACGCCGCAATCTGGTGACGAACGCCAATGGCGTCCTCAACATCAATCTGGAAGGCAATACCCGTACCTGGCATTTCGTCAAATTCACCGGCGATGGCCACGTGCTCCATTATCTCCCTGCTCATATGCTCTTCGGCCAGCATCAGGATGACATCCACCTGAGAGTCAATACTCAAACCAAGAAATGTTTTTGTCGGATGGATACCCTCGCCGCGCGCCTGGTTGAGAACGGTACAGCCGGTGGCCCCGGCTTTTCGTGCGGCATCCAGAATATGTCGGGTACGACTATCCTCGGCCATGATTATGATGAGTTTAAAGTGCATTTTGATACCTCTGCGTTTCGTAATTTTACGTCTTTGTCTTGCGGCGTTTCAAACGCCGTGCTTTTAATTCGACCAGTTGTGCATAAGCCATCACCGCCATAATCGGAAACAGGCTTGCAAAAGCGATCAGGCCAAAGCCGTCAAGAAGCGGGCTTCGGCCGGGAATTGTTTCGGCCAGGCCAAGGCCCAGCGCTGCCACCAGTGGCACGGTCACCGTGGATGTTGTGACACCACCGGAATCATAGGCCAGCGGTATGATGGGCCTGGGTGCAAACATGGTCTGAATAATGACCACTACATAGCCACTGATAATGTACCAGTGCAGCGGCGTACCGGTGATGATACGAAACACACCGAGTGCCACGCCCACCGAGACACCAATGGCAACCGCATAACGCAGACCTCTCACCGTTATCGTGCCACCAGAAACCTGGTTGGCCTTGATGGCGACAGCCAGCAGTGCAGGCTCGGCAACCGTGGTGGCAAATCCTATCGCCGCTGCAAACAGATAGACCCACAGGTAATCCATCCAGTTCACCGATACCAGTTCCCCTATCGGCGACCCGTTTATAAACTCCGGCGCTGTCAGTTGTGCCGCCATTAAGCGACCGATGGGAAACAGTGCATTTTCCAGACCCTGCAGGAACAGGGTGAGACCCAACAGGACAAGAACCATACCCATTGCAACCTGTGCCGGGTTCTTGATCGGACGACGCAGAACCAGTATCTGGAAACCAAACAAAATTGCTACGATGGGCAAGACATCGCGCAGCATGGTTAGCAAGGTAACGCCAAATCCTGCCAGGCCATCCATCAGTACAGCATCCCGAAGGCCATAACGAATATCATCGGTGTCAACGAAGCAAAAGCGATCAAACCGAAGCCATCGATCAAGGGGTCACGACCGTGAATGGTGTGGGCCAGGCCGATGCCCAGTGCAGCGACCAGTGGAACCGTCACGGTGGAAGTTGTCACACCACCGGAATCGTAGGCTATGCCGATGATTTCAGGTGGTGCGAAAAAGGTCATGACAACCACCCCGAAATACCCGCCGATGATAAGGTATTGAACCGGCCAGCCTTTAAGAATTCTGAAGACACCTATGACCAGGGCTATTCCGACGGCCAGTGCCACCGTCAAGCGCAGACCGGTGGCATAGTTGCTCATGGCTTCAGCCGTGCTTCCAATAACCTGCCCGGAAGAGGCAACTCTTGCGGCCTCCTCGGATATGGCAATCAAGGCTGGTTCCGCCACCGTGGTGCCAAACCCCAGGGTGAAGGCAAACAGCAGTAACCACCACAGGTTGCCTTTTCGCACAAAGTTGTAGGCCATTTCCTCACCAATGGGAAACAGGGCCATCTGTAATCCACGCACAAACAGGGCCAGACCCAGAAGCACCTCCAGGAGACCCCATAACATTTGCCCCATCCGTGGAATAGGCTGTTGTAACACCACTAACTGAAAAAAGCTGATAACCAGTACGATAGGCAACAGGGCGAGCGCGCTTTCGGTCAAAGGCCCCACAGCCTTTCGAACTTTGGACAAGAAAGCTCTAAATGGCCCCGTTTTGCGCGGGTGTGAAACTAGTGGATTATCCGCAGGGTGCATCTTAATGGATCAGGTGAAACTCGATTGTAGTCAAAGTTTGAGAACGACTTTTTGGTAAAGATCACCAAAATAAAAATTGGAGGTGATTTGCTCCGCTTTTATTTCCGGCGGCATATAAGCGGGTAATTCAGCACGCCATAGATCCATGGCAAATGGCTCCAGCGTATACAGGATGGGTTTCATCACGTAACGCATAGGATTGGAGCGTTTGGGACCATGGTAATCAACAAAAATCACGCGACCGCCAGGGCGTGTTACACGAATAGCCTCCGCGACTGTCTTACGACGTGCCTCCTTCGGTTGTTCATGCAACAGAAAGAACACAACAGTTTCATCAAAACTGTCATCCGGAAATGACATACAGGTGGAATCCTGATGATGAATGGCAACATTGTCGTGCGTGGCCAGCTTCTTCTTGATATTTTCAATCTGAACGGGTGCAACGTCTACCACGTTGAGCCGGGACTGTGTCTTTGCCAGGTGTGATGCGAGCCGATTCGAAAAATCCCCGTAGACACAGGCCACCTGGAGCACACTGCTTCGCGACTGGAGTTCCATTTCGTCCAGCACTGCGTTCGTGAGTTTCTTCATGTTGCCCCAAAGGATCAGGTTAACGACCCACTCACGCTCGAAGAACCAGAAAGCCTTTGGATGAAGATATGCCCACCAGTAAGTATCCTGGAGGTAATCGGGGATAGCTGGTGGCACTGGAGGAACTACCTGTTCGGGTTCGTGCCCTGCATGGTCAGTTACTTCATGCTCCACGAGATCATTTATTTCACAATGAAAGTTTTCAGCTGTTGCTCTCGAATCGTCATTCATATGTGGTTCTTAGCCGCCGTCGGAACGGCACTCTGGCGACTAAATATTCCTTTTCGCAGTTTTATCTAATAATGAATAAATAAAAAGCCGCCAGCACGGTGCCGATAGTGGCTATCGTGTAGACGGCGTTGGCCACCAGCGCATCTTTTCTGATTCCAAAGTCGTGAGCCACGACCCTGATACGATGTGCTGCATGCCATACTGAGAGAAAGAGTACGATGAATAGGCATGCTTTGCCAAGCCAACTTGCCGCAAAAGTGTGAATTTGTTCAAATTGCAGGCCATCCGGTACGTGTCCGGTAGCAATTAGCAGGAACAATGCGATCAAGGCCGGATATATAAAAGCAGTCAATGTTCCGCCAGCAGCGAATAACCCCCAAACTACAGCTTTCTTTGCAATTGCCATTAAATTACTCCCGCCAACCAAAATATTAAGGCCGTTATCAAGACCCACACAATGTAATGAGCGATTACGATAACGCTATCAGGCAAGAATTTCTCACCCAACTGAACCGGCATCGCCTTGGGTGCCAGCTTGAACCACGGAAAAGTCTGGTAAAACAGGAAATACAGCAGGGCAAAACCATGAAAAATAATCATGGCCGTACATTGCTGCCAGGCCAAAAAGGCGCTCCATCGTTCAGGTGAATCTGATGACAGGGCCGCGAGCCCGCAAATTGTCAAAAAGGTGTAAAAAGCAACCAGAAAACTGGTTAATTCCCGCAACACATACACTTTATAACGCCCATTACGCATGTACCAGGTGGTTTTGGACATTGGTCTTACATAGGGTTTACGACTCATGACTTGTCTCCCGGAATACCCATTTTCTGCTTCCAGAATTCCACTGCACCATCGACTTTCATCTGCTGAATAGCCGCTGCAGGATCGACATGTTTGGGACAGACCTCAGAACATGCGCCCACGAAAGAGCAATCCCAGACACCGTGATAATCTGCCAGAATATCCAAACGGTCAGATTTACCCTGATCACGGGAGTCCCGGTTATATCGGTGTGCCAGCGCCAAAGCTGCCGGACCAATGAAATTGTTATCCAGCCCATACTGCGGACAGGCGGCGTAACAGCACATACAGTTGATACACATGGTGAGTTGTTTGAATTTCGCCAGCGCGCCACGTGATTGT
>Ga0164315_10005208_pt1 | contig 10169 bp, 18 predicted proteins | sample GuaBasSedimGuay6_FD_113737 | JGI IMG/M metagenome (GOLD analysis project Ga0164315, IMG submission 113737) | Subseafloor sediment microbial communities from Guaymas Basin, Gulf of California, Mexico - Guay6, Core 4569-2, 0-3 cm | ecosystem: Environmental > Aquatic > Marine > Hydrothermal vents... | reverse complement strand
TTTTAGGAGATAAAAATGGAAGATATTAAAATTTGGAGATTATGTAAAGAGTGTGCTAAACCATTAACTATAATGGAATCTTGTAGAGGGAATGATAAAACTGAAACTTCATATATTGTTATTAGATGTTTAAACTGTGGACAACATCCTACGGAAGAGATAGCAAGATTAGATCAAGATCAGACAGAATTATATTAGGAGAAAAAATATGTTAACATTAACATTTCCGTATTGGTTAATACCAACAATAATTACAATAGGTTGTTATGTATATGCAATATATATTTATGATGATGGTTCTGGTGGATATATGTCTGGTATAGATAATATGATTATGTTAATTCCAGCATCCATGATATCATTAGTAGTATGGATTATATACGCAGTTTTTAAATAGGAGAAGAAAATGAAACACGAATTTATAGAAGCGAATACTTTAGAAGATGCATGGTTCTTAACTTTGTATCGAATGATTGATGAAGGAAGAGTTTTTAAAATTGATAGAGGATCTTTTGCTGGTCAGAAAAGACTTGAATTTGATTATGTAACAGTACAAATTAAGAACCCTGGAAAAGGTAATTTGATTCCAAAGATTCCAGAATCTTATAATATTGATAATCCAGTTGCTGATGGTTATTGTGAAGAATATAGCCAACAGTATTTAATGGGACATGATTTAGCTGATAATGAAAGTTATACTTATGGACAAAGAATAACTAAGTACCCCATTAGTCATCCAATAGAACATTTTAAAGATGATGTTAATAAAGATATTATTATTCAAGACATTAATGAACTAATGGACTTGAATATTATTATGAAAGAATATACTGAAGTTAAAGAAATAGATAGACAAGGCGTAGAAACTATAATTCAAAAACTTCCTATTTATTATCTTAATCAGATTGAATTAATCAATTGGTTATACAATAATAAGGGACATAGGAATAATCAAACTGTTCTACAAATTGCTCATCCATGTGATATGTTATTACAAGATCCCCCGTGCTTGCGCAGTATACAAGTGAGAATTCAAGATGGTAAAATTCACTTTTTTATATATTTTCGTAGTTGGGATTTGTGGGGTGGTTTCCCAGCAAATTTAGGTGGGATAGAACTACTTAAACAATATATGGCTACAATGATTAATGTAGAAAATGGAGAAATTATGGCTACCTCTGGTGGATTACATATTTATGATTATAATTTTGATATGGGTAAAGTATTGCGCATGCGTGATGAAATTGAATTAAAAATAGGTTCTAATTAAAAAATGCAACTATGCAACTATGGGTGTGGTCAAGAAGCCACTTATCAATTCAAGAATGGTAAGTGGTGTTGTAGTAAGTCATGGAATAGTTGTGTAGAAAAGAAAAGAAAGTCACCTCCATGGAATAAAGATAAAACTGGATTACAAATTCCATGGAATAAAGGTAAAACTGGAATTTATTCTAAAAAAGTTTTAGAAAAAATGAGTCAATCTTCTAAAGGTAAAATAGGTTATTGGACAGGTAAAAAACGATATAAAGATACTATAGAAAAAATAAAGAGAAATCACGCTAATGTATCTGGAGAAAATAATCCTAATTGGAAAGGTGGATATAGTGGTCAAAACATACCATTATATGATAATTTTTTTAATAGATTAACAATTGAAGAATCTCCAAAAAAAGATCTAATTAATAATAAAATATTAACTATATTATGCGCTAAATGTAAAAAGAGATTTATACCTAAATTATCTGCTGTTGAAGAAAGAGTTAGAGCTTTAAATGGAGGCGTTCATGGTGAAGCAAGATTATATTGTTCTGAAGAATGTAAACATAGTTGTTCGATTTTTGGCAAACATAGTATACCAAATGGATTAATTAAAGAACCTCTATATACTTCCCAAGAATATCAAACTTGGAGACTAAATGTTCTTAAAAGAGAAAACTATTTATGTGAGTATTGTGATGAAAAAGCAACAGATGTACATCACTCAAGACCTCAGAAACTAGAACCAGGTTTTGTACTTGATCCTGATTTTGGAGTAGCTTGTTGTGAAAAGTGTCATTACAAATATGGACACAAAAATGAATGTTCAACAGGACAATTAGCAAATAAAATTTGTAAATAAAAGGAATAAAAAATGGAAGCATCATCTAAAGTTATAGGAATTGATAAAAAACTTTTTGACATTCAATACCCTCTCCTGGACAAGTTCAAGGAAATGGCTCCAGGGACATTTAAACATTCTCAAAATGTTGCTGCAATGTGTGAGACAGTTGCTAGTGATTTAGGTTTGAATATTGATTTAATTAAATGTGCTGCGATTTACCATGATGTTGGCAAAATCAACAACCCAGTGTACTTTGCTGAGAATCAAGGTGATGATAATCCTCATGATAAATTAGATCCTTATTTATCATATCAAATTATAACTAGACATGTTGGAGATAGTATTATACATTTACTTCAAATACCAGATCTCCCACGTGAAGTTATTGATATAGTATCACAACATCATGGTGATACTGTATTGCAAGCATTTTATAATAAAGATAAAAAATCTGTCGAAGAAAAATATAGATATAGATGTCCTAAACCTATATCATCAGAATCTCTTATTTTAATGCTTTGTGATTCTGTAGAAGCTACAACAAGATCCTTATTTAATAATGGACAGGGTACAAATGGTTTTATTAAAGAAGCAGTTGATAAAACAATTAATAGATTGATGGATGATGGACAACTTGATCAAATTAAAGTAGGTGTTTTAACTAAAACTAAAAAAATATTAATTAAAGAACTAGAAAGTATTTATCATAAAAGAGTAGCTTATGAAGTTGAAGTTGATAAAACAATTGGTGAGTTACGAGAGGAATAATTATGAGTGAAAATATGATGTGTCCTGCTCATAAAGATAATAAGAAATATAGAGATAATTATGATGAAATCTTCCGGAAGAAAAAGAAAAAATCTAAGGAGGAGAAAAATGACAAAAAAGATTAAACAAGCAATAACTTTTCTTGCATCACCATGGAGGATAATTATATCAATTGGTATTGTAGTTAGTTTGTTTGTTGGACTACAAACTGTAGATAGCAGATTTGCTAAAACAAAACAATTAGATTCTTTACAAACTACGGTATTAAAAGAACGTACATCTGCTTTACAATTAGCAGAAGCACAAACTGTTCAAACATTTCAGATTTTTCAACAAAAACAACAAACCCAAAATCAAGCTCTACAACTTCAAATATTGAATATTCAAAAAGAAAATTTGGATAAACAGTATTATGATTTAAAAAGAAAACAACAACAAACTCCTGATGATATATTTATTAGGGAAGAATTAAATGAAGTGAAACAACAAAGAGCAGAGATAAAAAGAAGAATAAATAGTGTTCTTAATTAAAAGCTTTGCTTAGTTATTAATATATGTTATATGGAGAACTATAATGGAAAAAAAAGATGGTGGAACTATTAGTCATTGGCAATTACATCATTTAAAATATGATGATAGTTTAAGAGAAGATTTTGAAAGACACGCTCCACATATTGATTTTAATAATATAATGATGGTTACTGGTACAGTAGTAAATGAACCAACTGGGAGATGGAAACCTGGTCATCATTTTAGATCATCTATGATAGTAAATATAGATAGAGAAAAAAATATAATTGAAACTGAAAATACTATATATCATTTTGATCCAAATACAGAAAATCAAGATACCATGCCAGATTTAGGTAATGGAGTATTAGGAATTTTTTATTAAGGAGTTGAAATGAGAAAAAGTATGCGCCAAGATATGGATAAAAAAGCTTTAATTGAATATTGTAAAAATAATTTAGCATATGAAGGTTATACCCATGCAAATGAAGTATTGGTAAGATTTGTTGAAATAATTAATGAACAAGATCAAAAAATATATATGTTACAATCATCATTGGGAATGATACCAAAAGGTGAATTACATGAATAGGAGACTATATGTATTGGAAATATTTTAAATATGTAGTAGAACATAAAAAGAATGTGGGAATAGAGTGTTTAAAAATGGGTTTATTTTGGCATGCAGTTACTCATGATTTATCAAAATTTTATCCATCTGAATTTTTTCCTTATGCTAAGTTTTTTAAAGGAACAGGCAGATATAAAAAATATAAAAAGAGTGATGAAGGAAATTCTGATTTTCAAAAAGGATGGTGTCATCATCAAAAAAGAAATAAACACCATTGGAATTATTGGGTAAGTGTTACTCGAAAAAATGAAGTTATTTCTATACCAATGCCAAAAAAGTATATTAAACAAATGATAGCTGATTGGAATGGGATGAGTCGAAAGTTTGGTGGGTCAACTTTAAAATATTATAATGATAATAAAAAAAATATGATATTACATGAAGATACTATAAAAATTTTAGAAACTATTTTAAAGAAATAAACTATTATAGTAGGAACAAAATATACAAAGGGAGATTTGTCTATGAAAATTATTAAATACTTAAACTATCTTCATGAAAAATTTATGTTGCAAAATACATATCATGAAGGTAGAAAAGTTTGGTATTCTCAAACATTAATTGATGCTTCTAAGAATTTACCTATAAAAAATATGAGTATTACAAATAAACTATTAAATACTAAAGTAGAATGGACTGTTAATACTTATTTTGATATAAAAAATCATCTTTTAAGAATTAAAAATTCTAATCTTAAATATCCTATTATAATTAGTCCGAAAGGAATTATAATAGATGGTTATCATAGATTAATGAAATCTATATTAGAAAATAAAAGATCTATTAATTATGTTAAATTAGATGTAATGCCCCCACATGATTTTTTAAGTAATAGAAAATATTAAAGAAACAAATAAATAGAATATCTTTTATATTTAAGTAACAAAATATAAAAAAAGGAAAAGTATATGAGTGAATCAAATTATGTTTTAGCTGGTTTTGAAACCATATTAACATATTATAATAATTTTGCTATTAAAAATAAACAAGAAAATTGGAACAATCAATTCACACCAAAAGAATTTTCAGATTTATTATCTCAAACTTGTTATGGTTTTTTACATTCTTTTGGACAAAATTTTACGGGAAAAAAGAACTATAAAGGTTATGTTAAAAAAGAAGCTAATATATTTCGTGAATGTCGTGATTCTGGAATTTTTGATAATTGTAATTTTATAGCTGACTCTGGTGGGTTTCAAGCAAGTATTGGAAAAATTAATGCACATGAAACAGAAACATTAATTGATCTTTACCATCAATTTTTAGAATATGAACATAAAGTATTTGATAAAGCATTTATTTTAGATCTTCCTCCTGGACCTGGTTGTAAGCTATTCAATAACTTTGAAGATGTCCAAAAATTTAATAGTCGTACTTATAATTTAGCTAAGAATCTTCCTCAAGAAGCAAGAGATAAAGTTATTTATATCCATCATTTTAGAACTCCAAAGCTTTGGGAAATATATACTGATATATTAAATCAACCTGGTATGTTTGAATCATTTAAACAATATGGAACAGGTGGTATAGTAGCAAATATGAGTGGTGATTCTATGCCATGTATCATATATATCCTTCCTTTAATACCCCTATTAAAGAAAACTTTAGAAGCAAAAAGAAAAGAATTGCATTTTCATATATTGGGTGGTGCAAGTTATAGAGATATATTCTTTTATGAAATTTTTCAAAAAGTAGTTAAAGAAGTTCATGATATAGATTTAACAATGTCTTATGATTCTTCTGGTCCATTTAAAGGACTTATGCGCGGTAGAACAATGCACCTTCTTCATGAGGATATTATTTATAAAACTGATATGAGATCAGCTTATATTAGACAAAGATTGCATGATCAATATAGAACTATTGATGTAGTAAGAGAAAAAGTTGATGCTATGGCAGATAAATTTAATTTCAAACGAATTGATATGAAGGAATTATATGATGCTGAATTAAATACTTTTCCTGATCATTTTAGAATGTATGCTGTGTTATTAACATTAAGAGAATATGCTGATGTTCAAATGATGTTAAAAAGTAAAGCAGATGAAATATATCCATTATATCAAGCTGGTGATTTAGAAGAATTTGCTAGACAATGTTCTCAAGTTACTCAGAATATTAATAGTGGAAAATTAACTAGAAAACAAAAAACTAAAACAAATAGTATAATTAATTCAGTTGAAATGTTAGTTAATTTAGATGAAGACCATTGTAAATATATTGTAAATAAATATTTAGCAAAAGATGAATTTATGGAATTAGATAATAAAACAAGAGTATTGACTTTTTAAAATGAAATTAAATAAAGAGATGGGTGAAATAATCTGTCCTAAATGTAATGGTACTGGAGATCAAACAAATTTCAAAGATGACTTACCAAATTATGGATATTTATTTCCTTGTACTAAATGTCAAGGATCTGGTAAACTTGATTGGATAGAAACTGTAGTTGGTAAAGAAGAATCTAGTGGAATAATTGATACTGGACTTACTAATAGTTATACTACTGGTGTAGGATTTACTTTAGAATCCAAAATAGAAGAAATATTAGATGGAAAGGTTGAACAAAAAGTAAAAGAGTTAGTTATAAATAAATTACAGGAATATGTAGATAAACAATTTACGGAATATATATGGGATTAAATAAAGGAAAGTTAATGGGGGTTGGCGAAATTGGTAACGCAGCAGGTTTTGATCCTGTTATTTTTAGGGGTTCGAGTCCCCTACCCCCTTCCACAATATAGGAGAAAAATATGTCAATAATAATTTTAATGAATAAAATATTAATACTTGTTTGGTTACATTTCCTGGGTGATTTTTTATTACAAACTACGGAGATGGCAACGAATAAATATAATAGTATTAAACATTTAGCTTTACATAGTTTTGTTTATTCTTTACCTTTTCTTTTAATTGGATTGCAATTTGCTGTAATTAATATGATATTGCATTTTATTATAGATTTTTTTACTTCTAAAGTAACTCATGAATTATGGGAAAAGGAAGAGAGTCATTGGTTTTTTGTAGTCATAGGTTTTGATCAAGCAGTTCATATTACATGTTTGATTATAACCTCAAATATGTTATTTATTTTTAACTAAAAGGAGGTTAAATTGATAACAGAGTCATTTCTAAACACTTGTTTTTCTTTATTATTCAATAATAAATCTAAAATAAAGAAAACTCAGTCACTATATAGAGATGTAATAGATATATTAGATTTTAGTGAATCAAGAGAAACATATGAAATTCCCCTTCCGGTAAAGTCAAAACTTGACTTTCTAAAAAAATTATCTTCAATGTTATTAGATGGAAAAACTATTGATAGTGTTAGAGATAGTATTTCTTTAAGTGAAAAGTATAAACAATATCAAGATTTTTTAGAATTAAAAATAACTGAAGATTTAAATGAATCAGTTTTTCAAGATTTTTTAAGACAAATAAGAATCCGAAAAAAGATATGTGCTTTATTTCAAAATTATGATGACCTTAATGAAGTATTAGATTCTATTAAAGATGGGTCATTTGATTCAATAGATGATTTAGTTGAAGATTATGAAACAACTATTAAACAATTATATACTAATATGGTTGATAGTAATAGATCTTTAGCGATAGAATCTGCAGCATCTCTTGATTTAATTAGAGATGATTATGATCCTGTTATTGAAATGATAACTAAAAAGTATGAAAAAATTAATAAAACTCCAAGTGGGTTTAGATTATTAGATAGTGAAGAATATTTAAATGGTGGTTATGAACCATCAAGATTATATATTTGGGGTGGAGGATCTGGAGCAGGGAAATCAACTATGTTGAATAATTCAATATATAAATCTGCTCTAACACCAAGACCAATACCAATTGATAGTAAAGAAGAACCACCTAAGAAAGGTGAAATAAAAAGAGTTTATATTTATGTTACATTAGAAAATACTATTGAAGAATCTTTAATGAGAACATATCAGCCAATGTATAGTAAAACATCACAAGAAATGATTAATGATATTCAAAATAATGTTAATATTGGTAAAACTATGATGGAAGATTTAAAAAATAATAATTCTTCTATTATAATGAAATATTTTCCTGCTATGACTATTAGTGCTGTTGATTTAATGGCTGTAGTTGATGAAGCTCAAACGGAGTATGGAGTAGGGAAAATAGCTGGTTTATATATAGATTACTTAGACCTACTTAAAACTGATTTAAAGTATGATATATACCGTTTAGAGTTGGGTCATATAACATTAGCTCTTAAAAGTTTAGCAGTTAGTTATAATATTCCTGTTATAACAGCTACCCAATTATCAAGAAAAGTTTATGGAATACAAGAATCAAGAGAATTAAGTTTAGACCAAATGAGTGAAAGTATTAAGAAAGTAGAACATGCTGACTTCGTAGCATTATTAGCAAAAGACGATAATGAACCAAATATAGTACATGGTAAAATTGGTAAGAATCGTTCTGGTAAAGCAAATGTTGCATTAGAATTTAAAGTTGATTTTTCTAAATTTCAATTTACTGATGCATTAGTAACAGCTAATAAAAATAAACCTGATGCTTCTAACTCAGCTCAACATTTATTATCGTTTGATGGATTAGATGGAACCTTTTAAAACAGAAACGAACTGGTGAGTAAACCAGTTTTAAACTAGAACATATATAAAAGGTAAGAATGTAATTAAAAAAAATAAATTTAAAATACTCAAAAGGAGGTATAATACCATGAGTAAAAAAGCATACATGAATCTTTTAAAAGAAGCTATTTCAGAATTTGATACTTCAAAAACTTCAGAAGTTAAAGGACCATTTCTTGATTCTATATTAAAATGGAGAGGTGATGGTGAGCTTCCAACTAATAAAGATGCTGGTAGTATTCTTGAAAGATATTACTACAATGAAGATAATGATGAAGGTGTAGATACCATTGATGAAGCCAAATATGAAGATGGTGCAGGTAGTTCAGCTGGCGCTTCTATGAAACATGGTAAAGGTGCTGGTACTGATCAGGCTGGTACATCTGATAAATCTTCTATTAAAGCTTCTAAGAAAGATATTGAAAAAGAGCTTGCTAAAGAAATGGAAGAAATTGAAGCAGCTGCTGGTGAAGAACTTTCTGAAGCTGATGATGCAGATGCTGATGCAGATGCTGATGCTGATGACGAAGGTGATGACGAAACTGTTAAAGAAGAATTGGAAATGGAAAATGCAATTATTGAAAAATTAATTGCTGAAATGGAAGCAGATGATGATGCACAAGGCGCAGGTACTCAACAAGCAGGCACTGGTGATGCAGATAAGTTAGTTCCAGATCGTAAAGATGATGCAGATGATGCTGTAAAACCTAAAAAATATAATGCAGAAAACGCAATGATTGAAGCAGCTCTTCAAGAATTAGAAGAAGAGATTGAATTATCTGAACAAGATGATGATGCAGATGAAGAAGATGAAGAAGAAAAAGAAGAAAAAGATTTAGATGTTGATAAAAATGTAAAAGAAGATTTTGGTGTTCCTGGTGGTCCTTCTCCTCATAAAAAAGGTGAAGATTGGGAATCTGATGAAGCTGCTTATTCAGAAGCATTTGAACTTTTTAAGGAAGCTATCCAAGACGACGAATAAATTATAAATATAATAAAAAGGGTTCTGGAAACGGAACCCTTTTATTTTTTGAAGGAGTGAATATGCAAGCAAATACAACATATACTGTTCGTGTGTTAACAGGAAATGCTAAAGTATTTTTTCGACATAAAAAATTAAGAACTCCAGTTATCTTAAATGGTGTTTTTGAAAAAGAATTAAATGTTATTAAAACTCAACTTAAAAAAGAAAACTTAAAATATACTATTGATTCCGAACCATCATTTGAAGAAAATTTTGTTTATAAAGAACAAACTCCTATTGAAGAAGATTCTTTAAATGAAGAAGTTAAAATAGAAGAATTATATGATAGTGAAGAAGAACCTAATTCGATTATGGATCGGTTATTAAAAGAAGAAAAGGAAAATGAATAATGCGAAGAATCACTATAATCTATGAAGATGCTAAACCAACAGTAATATTAGATGATAGTAAAGTAGATATAGATCAATATTCTAAAGAATTATCAGGTATCTTAAAAGAAAGTAATATTACAATTTTAAAAACTACGAGTTCAAC
>Ga0164315_10005207_pt1 | contig 10171 bp, 7 predicted proteins | sample GuaBasSedimGuay6_FD_113737 | JGI IMG/M metagenome (GOLD analysis project Ga0164315, IMG submission 113737) | Subseafloor sediment microbial communities from Guaymas Basin, Gulf of California, Mexico - Guay6, Core 4569-2, 0-3 cm | ecosystem: Environmental > Aquatic > Marine > Hydrothermal vents >... | reverse complement strand
CTTCCAGATGATGAGGGCTTCAGGCATATTCTCTCCTGGACAGGCCCTGATGACTGGACTCAGTTCCGCCTCCTGGCCCATAGATTTGCTGATTTGATGAATAACATAGGTGGTTATGCCGTAATCTGCCATATTGAAGGAACCTCCGCTTATTATGCTCGGAGCTGGTCGGTAATTACCGAGTTAAAGAAAGTTTCCCCGAAGATGAAGCTTTTAGACATGAAATCCACAGGCCTGGATTCGGAGAGAACTTATCAGCAGGTTAAAAGCTGGATTGAGAAATATGGTAAAGAGCTCAAAGGCATCGTGAGTGCCGATGACAGTGTTACCCAGCTGGGTATTAACAGGGCACTGGCTGAACTTGGACGTGAAGATATTATCAGAGTAGCCAGCGGGAGTAGTTCTACAGGTATCAGTCTTATCAGGGAGAATAAATGTCATGCCATAACATATCAGATGGCTCAGCAGGATGGAGCATTACCACTCAAGGTGGCTGTGGACTGGTTTAACGGCTTGGATATTCCTCCCCTCAGACACCTGCCTGTGCGTATTTTGGATTCAGGAAATATTAGTCTCCTGGTAGATCGGAAGCAATTTGTCCTTGATGCTGATACGGATCTTTTATTTCAGTATATTCTGGATTGCAGAGCGGACCAGGTACGCGGATTCTTTCATGAGCTGATTGATGGATTCTCCCGCAGTATTGATGTCTCGATGGAGTTTTTCAGAGGTTTCTGTATTGAAGTTTATGCAAATCTTCATCATATAATAAAAACAGCTAAGCTGGATGAAACCACTATTGTGGGAAGCTATGAGGGTATCTATAAAATGCTCTTTCAGCAACCGACACTGGAGAAATCAATTCAATGGCTGGAGAATGTATCATTAACCATTATTGAACAGTTATCGATAAAGCGAAACCGTCATGGCCATCTGATTCATCAGGTAATTAGCTTTGTAGAAGATAATTATCAAACCCCCATGTCATTAAAAACGCTCTCTTATGAGTTTAATATTACCGCTCCATATCTGGGAAAATTGTTCAGTGATGAAACAGGTGAAACCTTCACCGTCTGGCTGAACAGATTGAGGATGGAAAAAGCGGTTGAGTTGATGAAAACAACAGATTTAACCGTCAGGGAAATAGCTCAAAAAATCGGATACGCCAATTCCAATTATTTTTACAAGCTGTTCAGAAATTATATGGATATCAATCCCGGGGAATATCTTTCTTTATTGAAAAAAGGGTGAAACTTGATAGTCCGGGTATTTCCATGAGATTATTATCGTATGATGAATTCCCGTGAAAGAGTCCTCACAGCATTCGATCACCGTGAAACAGAAATCGTTCCCCGGTGGTGCGGTGCTTCAGATGAGTTCTGGTTAAAAGCAAAAAACGAACTCAATCTGGACGATGAAGGTTTACGGCATCGTTTCGGTGATGACTTCCGCCGTGTTTACACAAGGTACTGTGGACCGGAGCTGAACCTGTCCAAAGGGGCAAGCTGGAAAAGCCCTTTCGGGATTGAGCGTAATGGCATCGGTTACGGCCAACCTTTAACTCACCCCATGTCTGAAGTCTGTACAATTGAAGAAGTTGAAGATTATCCCTGGCCGGATTCTCAATGGATGGACCCCATGGGGATCAGATCTGATACTGAAAAATGGGAAGGTGAATTTGCCATATTGGGTGGTGACTGGTCGCCCTTCTGGCACGATGTTATCGATCTCCTCGGTCATGAGAATTTGTATTACAAGATGTATGATTATCCGGATGTGGTGAAGAGAATCTTTGAAAAAGTAACGGATTATTATATTGAGGTAAGTCGGAATATTTTCGATGAAGCAGCGGATGTTATTGATATTTTTTTTATCGGAAACGATCTGGGTGGTCAAACGGGTCCGCTGCTGAGTCTGGATATGTATTTGGAGTTTATTCACCCCTCAATAAGACGTTTCATAGATTTGGGACATTCCTACGATTTGAAGGTGATGATGCACTGTTGTGGCGGATACCGCCCGTTTATCCCTTCACTTATTAAAGCTGGAATGGACGGTTTACATGCCCTGCAACCGGATGCCGGAGGAATGGATCCAGCGGCTCTGAAAAAAGACTTCGGTAAAGATATTGTCCTGAACGGAGCCATCGATTCCCATTATATTCTGATTAATGGTGAGAGCCCTGAATTTGTGAGAGACAAAACGATTGAACTTCTGAAAATCATGGCTCCCGGAGGCGGCTATATTGCCGGTGCAAGCCACGATACCATCCTTGAGGAAACACCGGTGGAGAATGTGCTGGCAATGTTTGATGCGATAGGAGAATTCCGAAATTATTGAAGTATTTTTCGATATTTCTTCAATTGAGAACAGCTTGAATCTGTGGGATTATTGAAGTATGAGAACTATCGAAAAAACCGAATTAAAGGGTAATCCTCTCAAAGCTGATAAACGAGTACAAAATCTGATCGATCGCAGCCATGAGCTGGCCCTGAATCACAAACGCGATCTATATGTGGATAACGCAGAGTTTCTGGTATATCACTGGTCCGGTGAAGCTGCAGCTTTCAGTCCAAATACCGGAGAACTCTCCGCGGCAGAAGATACCCGGATAAATCTTGGGGACCATAATGCCAGGGTGGATGTGGGCGGAACATTTCCTTTTGCCGATGAAATGCCGTCAAAGAAAAAGGGTTTTTCATACGATACGGCCAATTGGGCCGAAGATTATGCTTTCTTCCTGGACCACAGTCCGGCTGAAGTGCATGAACATGAGAGAATAGTCGGTGAATTTCACTGGATGCTTGAAGAGGCCCGTTATTTTCAATATCCCGAAAGTCAAAGAGAACTGGGACGTCTGGCCCGTAACCTGGGTACCGGGGGAATCAGTTTTACCCACACGGCACCGGATCTGAGTATCGGGTTGTTACTGGGGTGGGGCGGTTTGCTTTCCAAGGTTAGGAATAGAAAAGAGAAATTCATAGAATATGGAAATACAGCTTCTGCAGAATACCTGGCAGCTATGGAATCGGTTGTTGAATCAATCATGCGCTTTGTCCAAAAACATGCTGAGACAGCTGAAAAAAAGGCTGCAGCAGAGAGTAATCCTGAATTGAAATCCAATTATGAATTTGTCGCTGAGAATACCAGAGCTATCATCAGCGATGCCCCTCAAACTTTTGCCCAGGCTGTACAGTGGCTGCAATTTTTTACCACCGTAGAACGGATAAATGGACATGGAAATGGGTACGGACGACTGGATCAGCTTCTTGATGCATATTACACCGCTGATATGGATGCAGGGAGGATAAGCCGAACAGAAGCTGTCTCTCTTGTTGCTGAACTCTATCTGAAGTACGGCGGCAATTACTGGTCTTTCGGCGGCAGAGACAGGGACGGTAATGATGCCACAAATGAAGCCAGCTGGATATGCATTGAAGCTTACGATATAACAGGCGGATACAACCATCTGGGTTTGATGTGGCATCCGGAGATAGATCCTGAATTTTACAATTATGGATGTGATGTAACCGCGAGACATAATTGCGGAACACCAACCCTGGTAAACTTTGATGTACTTCGAAACAGTCAGCTTCGTTCCGGGGTGGATGAAGAAGATGCCTGGAATATGTCTTACTCCGGGTGTCAGTGGTACTGCGTTGTGGGAAAGGAATACAACGATCAGGATTTAAACTCCTTTGTTCTGGTGCAGCCTATGCAGCGGGCTATGGAAACAGCTGAGAAAAATGAAATTGAAGACTTTGAAGAGTTCTGGAATATCTACGATATCGAAGTGGATAAAACCGCAGAGATACTGAAAGATTTCAAGAACGAAACTTATAAATGGCAGTCAAAAGTCTGGCCGGAAATGGTTACCAGTCTCTGTATGCACGGAACCATCGAAAGAGGCCGGGATGTTACAGATATGCAGGCGGTTAAATACAATTACACCTCGGTAAATGTTCTGGGTACACCCAATGTGGCGGATTCCATGTACGCCATGAAAAAACTTATCTTTGAAGAGAAAAAATACAGCATGGCGGATTTGAGAGCTGCAGTTGCCGATGACTGGAAGGATAATGAACTCATGCGCCTTGATTTCCTGAACCAGCCGAAGTTCGGCAATGATAAACCGGATGTTGATGAAATGGCTGTCAGGGTTGCCGAGCATATTCGGAAAGTGCTGGAAGGAAAGCGCAATATCAAGGGATTCAATTTCCGCCCGAGTCTGTTTCAATACATGGGGCATACCTATGCCGGTCAGCTTCTCGGAGCTACACCCGACGGGCGGCATGCGGAAGAACCTTTTGCGCATGGTATGAATCCTATGCACGGTAGGAACACCCAGGGTATTGCGGCAACAGTTGAGTCCTTTACAAAACTGGACTACAGCAACTATCAAGGCGGTTCTTTTCAGATTGAAGTTCAGCCGTCTTTCTTTCCTCCCGGATCAAGAAAGGGCGATCTTGTGGAAACATTTTCCAGGATATTCTTTGAAAAAGGCGGGGTTCAGATAAATATGAATACAATTGACCTTGAGAAGCTCAAAGATGCCCTGGATCACCCGGAAAAGGATGAATATAAAAATCTCGTGGTGAAAGTTACCGGATATTCAGCTCACTTTGTCGTGATGGACCGCCGCTTCCAGGAAGAATTTCTCCAACGGGTGAATTACGCATCCCTGTGAGAACCGGTACATTATTCGATATACACACCCTCTCCGGGCACGACGGTCCGGGCATGAGGACAGTCTTTTTCTTCAAAGGCTGTCCTCTGCGCTGCCGGTGGTGTCACAACCCTGAGAGTTTCAACTCGGGCTCTGAAGTCTGGCAGTACGCCTCATCATGTATCGGCTGTGGTCGGTGTATGGAAGTCTGCACCCACGGTGCCCTGAACCGGGGTTCCGACGGCCGGGTTGTACTTGATCGTAAGGTTTGTACCGGATGCGGGGATTGCGTTCTTGTCTGCCCGTCCAAATCTCTGAGGTCAATTAACAAAGAATACAGTCTCGAATCGTTAATGGAGATAGTCGACCGGGAAAGACCGTATATGGAACGATCCGGGGGCGGTGTTACGGTAAGCGGGGGTGAACCTCTGCTTCAATCCGCATTTGTAACAGAGTTTCTTAAAATCTGCCATGAATCAGGTTTGCACACAGCATTGGATACAAGCGGGTTCGCCCCTCATTCAGCACTGATGAAAGTTTTGCCGCATGTGGATTTACTGCTCTACGATGTGAAAATAGCTGACAGCACAGTTCATAAAGAGTTAACCGCTGTGAGTAATGAACTGATACTGGAGAATCTTGAGAAAGCCGCGGACTATATTCGGGAAGGCTGGGTAAAAACTCAGCTCTGGATTCGAACGCCTCTGATTCCCGGAGCAACGGATTCGCCTGAAAATATCAGTCGTATCGGCGCAATTCTGTCAGAAGTGGCTGGGGATGTTATAGAAAGATGGGAACTCTGTGCGTTTAATCCGCTGGCCGAAGAGAAATACGACCGCCTGGGGCTGGATTGGCCTTACCGCGGGAAAGATCTGATGAGTGTTGATGAGACTGAATCTCTTCAGAGGGTGGCAGCCGAGGCTTTCGGTGATGGAAAGCGGGTTAGTGTAACGGGATTGACAGCTGTTTCTCCGTAATTGCACAGCGTGTATAATGCCACGAGGAGCATTATGAAAACCATCATCTGCTACGGCGATTCGAACACCTGGGGTTACAACCCTGTCAGTAAAGAACGGCACGAATACAACAGCCGCTGGACCACCGTTCTACAGAGGGAGCTGGGGAATGATTATCTGGTGATTCCCGAGGGCTTGAACGGCCGAACCACCGTCTGGGAAGATCCCATTGAACTTCATAAAAATGGTGCATCATATCTTCCTCCCTGTCTTGAGAGTCACAAACCGGTAGATCTGGTAGTTATCATGCTGGGAACCAACGACCTGAAGCAGCGGTTCTCACTGCCTGAAGTGGATATTGCCGCTGGTGCCGGTGTTTTGGTTGATATCGTAAAAAAAAGTGATTTCGGCCCGGGAGGCACAGCTCCTGAAGTTCTGATTCTGATACCTCCGGAAGTCCGAAAACTGACTGATTTTGCCGAGATGTTTGCAGGCTCCCTGGAAAAATCTCTGGGGTTCCCATCTGCTTATGCCGCAATGGCGGAACAGAAAGGAATACAGAGCCTTGATGTGGGTACTAAAGTTCGATTAGGTGACACTGACGGTATCCACTTTGAGTTGGATCAGCTGGAGATACTGGGAAAGATGGTGGCTGCTGAGGTATTAGAGGTTATTTAATCAGCGAGAGATGTCCGGGTGAATTTTCAGGAAGCACCGGCACGAATGACATAATTTCCGAGTCTGCACCGGATTACAATTTTTTCACATAAAATGTAAAGAATCTCCAGTTTCAGAATCTCTTATACCGGGTGAAAATTAGTTACAAATTTCCTAAAGGAGAGTTTCATGAAGAAACTTGTTGTATTTCTTGCCGTTCTGGCTGTAATTTTCGTCGGTTGTTCCAAGGCTCCGGTAGAGACTGCCGCACCCGCTGCTGCAGCAGAAGAATCAACCATGGATCAGCTTTACATTGAAGTATCCGCACTGGGTAACCTGGATTATTTCTACGATCACAAAATGGGAATGGAAATGGTTGGTGAGGAACTGGGTGTTCGAACCGAGTATGTCGGTCCTGCCGAGTATGATATGAATGCCATGGTTTCCGCCTTTGAACAGGCTATTGCCAAGAAACCCAACGGGTTGGTTATTGTCGGTTTTGAGCCTTCCCTGAATGCTATTGTTGATAAAGCTGTTGAACAGGGTATCCCTGTAGTAACGGTTGATGCAGATCTTCCCGGATCTAAACGTCTGGCTTTTGTCGGTACGGGTAACTTCGGCGCTGGTGAAGTCGGCGGACATAAAATGGCCAGCTTGATCGGAGAAAAGGGCAAGGTTGCTATCATGACCAAGCCCGGCCAATCCAACCTGGAAGAACGCATTGCCGGTTATCAGAAAGCTCTTGCTGAGTATCCCGGAATTGAAGTTGTACAAATTGCCGATACCCAGAGCGATCCTGTTGTAGCCGCACAGGCCGCATCCGCCCTGATTATCAAGTACCCCGACCTTGCCGGATTGGCCTGTGTTGAAGGTGCCGGCGGCTCCGGTGCTGCTACTGCCGTTCGGGAAGCCGGTAAGGCCGGGGAGATTAAAATTGTTGCCATGGACCGTGGTAATGAGGTTCTTGAGGCTATCGAAGAAGGCATCATTTCTGCTTCTGTTGCCCAGCAGACAGCCTTGATGCCCTACTATGCTGTACAGATTCTATTCAATTTGAACAACAGCAAAGTCGCCATCACATCGGATAACGCATCTGCCGGAGTTCTCGGGATTCCAGCCGTTGTCGATACCGGTGCTATCATCGTGGATGAGAGTAACTACAAGTACTTCATGCGTTAAAAAAACGTTTCTTAAGCATTTACAATAAGCGGTGCCTGTGTCAGCAGGTACCGCTTTATATCTGATTGGAATAAAGTGAGTGTATGCCCGAAATCATTCTGGAAGCCCGTAATATTGTAAAAACCTTTCCCGGGGTTAAAGCCCTGGACGGGGTTAGTCTTAAACTCCGAAAAGGTGAAGTTCATGCCCTGGTGGGAGAGAACGGTGCCGGAAAGAGTACCTTGATGCTTACCCTCGGAGGTATTTACCGCCCTGATGAAGGTGAAATTTTTGTAGAGGGGGAGGAGGTTAAGTTTGACTCTCCCCACGATGCCAACAAGAAAGGTATCAGCGTTGTCTTTCAGGAACTGAGTCTGGTTCCAACCATGAGTATTGCCGAGAATATCTTTGCAAACAGACAGCCTGTTAAAGCTTTGAACATGGTGAACTGGAAGAAAATGCATGAAGATACCAGAGAGCTGCTGGCTCTGTTCAATCTGGAACATCTGGATCCTTCAACCCCGGTAAACCGCTTATCCATAGCAATGCAGCAGGTTGTTGAAATCCTTAAAGCTATTTCATTTAATCCTAGCGTACTTGTTCTTGATGAGCCAACCTCATCACTTACCGAGAATGAGGTGGAACAGCTCTTTGATAATATCAGGAAGTTAAAGGATCGGGGTTTATCCTTTATATATATTTCTCATCATTTGAAGGAAATCTTTGAAATTGCCGATACCGTTACCGTCCTCCGGGACGGTATGAGAGTATGTGATGCCGATGTTTCAACCATTGATGAAGATTTTCTGATTACCAATATGGTGGGACGTTCTATCGAGAATATGTACGGTCAGCGTGGAGATGTACCTATCGGAAAAAAAGTTATTCTGGAAGTGGGTAATCTTTCACGGAAAGGGGTATTTGAAGATATTTCATTTTCTGTTAAAGAGGGAGAAATTGTCGGTTTGGCGGGACTGGTAGGGGCCGGCCGAACGGAACTGGGACGTTCAATCTTCGGTGCCGAGCCTGCCGATTCTGGAGCTATCAGATTGGGTAATGAACATATTGCTCCCAGATCACCCCTGGATGCCATTAATGCCGGTATCGGTTATCTGACTGAAGATCGTAAAACCCAGGGTTTGATATTGGATTTCTCAATAAGAGATAATCTTGTCAGTAATCATCTTCGTGATTTCACTTCGGTTTTAGGATTCCTGAATGAGGGAGCTATTACAAAGTTTGCCGAAAAAAGCAGGGATGATTATCGTATAGCCACTCCGCATCTGGGACAGAAAATCCGAAAACTTTCCGGGGGTAATCAGCAGAAGGTTCTGGTTGGAACCTGGGTTGGTGTCGGCCCGAAACTCCTCATTATGGATGAACCGACCAGGGGTGTGGATGTGGGCGCAAAAAGTGATATCTACAGGTTAATGAGAGAACTGGCCGGTAAAGGAGTAGCCATATTGATGATTTCTTCAGATCTGCCGGAAATACTTGGTATGAGTGATCGGGTTCTGGTTATGCAGGGCGGCCATCTGGTTGGTGCAATCCCCGGAAATGAAGCAACAGAAGAGAATGTCATTGCCCTGGCGGCGGGAACCATCGAAGGAGAGGTTAATAAATGACCTGGCTAAAAAAAATTGTAAAACAGCGGGAGTTCATGATATTCATGATTGTCGCTGCAATGTTTATATTCATGACTTTTGCGTCTCCCTATTTTTTCACTATTCCGAACCTTCTAGCGGTGATGCTGGGTTTGTCTCTTGAAGCAATTATTGCTGTGGCAATGGTTCATCTGATGGTAAGTGGTGGATTCGATATGTCGGTGGGTTCCGTAGTGGCCTTTACCGGTGCCGCAACCGCCATGATGCTCAAGTCCGGCATGCCCGTTTACCTCGCAGTCTTAACAGGCTTGATTATTGGTGCTGCTATCGGAACTTTTAATGGATTTATTGTTGCCAAAGTGGGTATCAATGCCTTTGTTACGTCCCTTTCAAGTCTGAGTCTTTTTCGTGGATTAACCCTGATTGTTACCCATGGACAGAATATAGCAGGATTACCGAAATCATTTAAATTGATTGGTCAGGCGAAAGTTGCCGGTGTTCAGACACCCATTATTATTGCAGTGGTACTGCTTATCATCGGTGATGTTCTGCTTCGCCGCAGCCGGTTTTTTCGTCAGAGTTACTACATCGGTGGTAACGAGCGGGCTGCCAGGCTTTCAGGTATCCCGGTAGACCGGATGAAAATCCTGGGCTATATGCTTACAGGTCTTTTTGCCGGAATATCAGGAATTGTTATGACAGCCAGGTTGGGTGCAGCATCTGTTACCGCCGGTTCGGGTATGGAGCTTCGGGTAATTACCGCTGTTATCATCGGTGGTGCCAGCTTGAATGGTGGAGAGGGGTCTATTCTAGGCGCGTTTCTGGGAACCTTATTGATGGCGCTGATTACCAATGCCCTCACACTCCTGGGTGTAGATGTTTATTGGCAGACTTTTGTAATAGGTGCAACTCTGCTGATGGCTGTATTAATTGATACTCTCAGTAAGAGAAATCGCTAAAGGAAAAGAAATATGACGTCCAAAGAAAAACTACAAAAATGTTTAGCACATGAATCAGGGCCGGTTCCCATGGATTTCGGCGGTACTGCCGTATCAGGAATCCATTGCAGTGTTGTAGAGGCCTTAAGAGCCCATTACGGACTTGAGAAGAGGGCTGTAAAGATAATTGAT
>Ga0164315_10005206_pt1 | contig 10174 bp, 8 predicted proteins | sample GuaBasSedimGuay6_FD_113737 | JGI IMG/M metagenome (GOLD analysis project Ga0164315, IMG submission 113737) | Subseafloor sediment microbial communities from Guaymas Basin, Gulf of California, Mexico - Guay6, Core 4569-2, 0-3 cm | ecosystem: Environmental > Aquatic > Marine > Hydrothermal vents >... | reverse complement strand
GTATAAATAGATGTGATAACATATATAGGTTTGAATATTTAAAACCGGATACAAAATTAATAAAGAAAACCCAATTAAGTTTCAGGCTTCTATCTTTCTGATATTTTGGAGTATGTGCTTGAATTTGCCGGATCTAATTCTTTAAGGATATCCTGTGAAACTTCTTTTTCTTTGGGATTTCCTTCCTTAAAAATATTTACAAATTCGTCTCTTTTGGCATCCATTATCAATTGAAGGGCAAATAATCCAGGTCGGGTATCATATGCTTTTTGAAGATATCCCAGGCTTGTCAATACGGCTGCCCTCCCCTCGTCTGGTTTTTCTGACATTTCGTCCATACCTAACCGATGGTATTCATAAAAGAAGCTATGTATGTCGCTATATGATTGATTTAAGTAATTTTCCACCAGCCAATACCTGTTGCGTTGATCTTCAAACGAATTCCATCCAACCTGGCCTCCTTCCTGAGCAGCATTTACTACAAGTTCAGCCTTCTCGAAAAAAGGTGTTCCTCCATATTGTGAAAATGAATCAAAATCCAATCCCAGGATCATATAAACATAATAAGCAATTAAAGATGTCAGGTTCGACAAATACTGGTTATCCTGGTATTCCATGGGTTGAAATTCAATATATTCAAAGCTAAAATCTTCATCCACATAGTTTATCAATGGTGAGTTATATGTTGAACCATAAATTGGACGACTTGCCACTACATTCAATCTCGCTGTAAATAGATCTGTAGAGGGTCTTCCGGTTATCGTAATTACCATATTGCATTCTAATCTTTCAGCGGGTTTAAATTCATATCCAGTCCACTTACGGTCATTGATAAATTCAATCAATGCTGTTTGCAGATTTTCATAAATGCGTTTATCTGTTCCCTCAATCATATCAGAATTTACCTGAAGGTTACAAAATATCTCTTGTGCTGATGATCCTGAATATATCAGCATTAAAATAATCACAATTATTGTCCTTCCCGGAATCAACTTCATAAACAACATATTTAGGATGGTTGAAATGATTTTATCTTATTGGCTATATCCACGGCTACTTCAGTTTTCGACTTCAGGTTAAAATTTTCAATCTTTTCATTTTTATCGATTAAAGTTACCTTATTGGTTGCAACACCAAAACCAGCACCTTTATCTCTTAATGAATTTAAAACGATCAGATCAAGATTTTTATTTCTTAACTTTTGTAAAGCATTGTCAAGTTCATTTTCTGTTTCCAATGCAAATCCGACTAAAACCTGCCCTGCTTCCTTTTTGCTTCCCAGACTTTTGAGAATATCTTTGGTTTTTGTCAAATTTATTTCCCAATCTGATTCCGTATGCTTTTTTACTTTTTCCTGATAGGTTTTCTTAGGTGTGTAGTCGGCAACTGCAGCCGACATAATTCCAATATTGCTATTTGGAAAAGCATCTATACATGCAGTGTACATATCATCTGCTGAAACAATATTTGTAACCTTAATATTCGGATGATTTGTTTGAATGTTTACCGGTCCAGAAACTAAATGGACCAATGCTCCCCGTTGTGCAAATTCTTCGGCCAGGGCATAACCCATTTTCCCAGATGAAAAATTTCCGATAAACCTGACGGGATCAATGGATTCATAAGTGGGACCAGCACTTATCAGGACATGTTGGTTTTTAAAGTCCTTTTTTTTTTTGAAGAAATCAATTAGAATCTTAACAATTGTCTCAGGTTCCTGCATCCTGCCAGCACCATATAAACCGCTGGCAAGTTCCCCCTGCTCTGGCTCAATTAATCTATTCCCAAAATTATTGAGTTTGACAATGTTTGCAGCTGTACTGGGATGTTTATACATATCCAGATCCATAGCCGGGGCATAAAAAACCGGGCATTTGGCAGCAAGATAAGTTGCTATCAATAAATTATCAGCGATACCATTTGCCATTTTTCCCATGGTAGTTGCAGATACGGGAGCAACCAGGTAAACATCAGCCCAGTTCCCCAAATCAACATGGCTATGCCATGTACCATCTTCCTTTTCATAAAAATCGGTGTAAACCGGATGACCAGATAATGTAGAAAGGGTCAAAGGTGTTACAAAATCCCTTGCAGCAGGCGTTAAAAGCACTTTTACATCAGCACCTTCTTTTAGCAATAACCTGACTAAAAAAGGGATTTTATAGGCAGCAATGCTACCCGTTACTCCAATCAGTATTTTTTTTCCTTTTAACACCAGATGCTAGTATTCGTCTTCAGCTTTTTTTTGTGGATTCCGATAATAAATTTTATCGCTTTCAAACTCGTGAATTGAAATAAGTGTAGGTTTAGCCAAGCGCTCATAAAACCTTGCAATCTCAATTTGCTCCCTGTTTTCAAAAATTTCTTCAAGATTATCCTGTGTTGTAGCGTATTCTTGAATTTTCTGGTTCAATTCTTCTTTCATCTCAATAGCAATCTGATTAGCCCTTTTTGAAACAATGGCAACAGTTTCATAAATATTTCCTGTTTTAGCGTCAAAATCACGAATCCTTCTTGTAATTGCTGTGGTATCAGTTTTTACTTTTTTATAATCCATTTATAATTTTTTATAATTTTTTTAAATCTTTATTTACTTTGTTTACCATATACTCCACATCCCTGTTGAATTTACTATCAGGATAGAGCTTAACAAACTCATTGTATGTATCAACAGCTTCCATGTATCGCTCTTTCCTTTTTTTCTTAACACTTTTTGAAGCATAATAATAATAGGCTTTAATGGTGTAGAACATGGCATCTTCCCGGTAAGGTGTATCCGGGTATAATTTCATTAAATTTTCAAAGGATGTTACAGCAGCTTTATACCTTTCCATTTTAAGGTAAAGCTTGGCTACTTCAAGTTCTTTCTTTTGTAATTTATCCCGGAGTTCATCAATCAATTCGTTGCATTGATCCACCCTATCGCTGTACGGATAAGCATTGATAAACACTTGCAGTTCGGCAATTGCATCGTATGTATTGGTTTGATCAAGTTTGTAGTCAGGCGACTCTAAATATTTACAGTATGCCGCCATAAAAGCACATTCTTCAGAATGTTCGTTCCTGGGATATGTTTTGGCAAACCTGTTAAAATAGTAGCTCGCCATAATATATTCCTTCTGATAATAATATGCATACGAATATTTGTAGCCAATATTCTCAGCTTCAGGCTTTCCCCGGTAGAAAGGAATAACCTGATCAAACAAAGTCATTGCTTTGAAATAGTCTCCTTTATCATAATATTCCAGTGCTTTCGTATATTTAAGCTTATAATCCGGACTTTTTTGGATTTTATTGTAGCTACTACAAGAACTGAAAACAACTGATATTAAGATAATTAATAAACCGTATCCGGTATTTTTAAACATGGGCGCAAATTTACTATAATTTAATGAAAACTAAAAACGTAAATTTCAAGTAATTATTTTTGTTAAAAATTAAATGATAAGAAATGTTAATTATAATTGAATAAATTTTAGTTTTGTGGCTTTTAATTGGTTAACAGTATTTTAACTTGTAAAATCAAAAACAAATGGATATTTTTAATAAAATTGATACAACTTTAGGCCCTCTTGGAAAATATATGGAACAGGCACATGGCTATTATATGTTTCCAAAATTAGAAGGGGAAATATCTAATAAGATGATGTTTAACGGTACAGAACAGTTGGTTTGGAGCTTAAATAATTATTTAGGTTTAGCCAATCATCCTGAAATTAGAAAGGTTGATGCCGAAGCTTCCAAAGAATGGGGTTTAGCTGCTCCTATGGGAGCCAGAATGATGTCGGGACAGACAAAATACCATGAGGAACTGGAAAATAAATTAGCTGCTTTTGTTGATAAAGAAGCAGCATACCTCCTTAATTATGGTTACCAGGGTATGGTTTCAATTATTAATGCACTTGTCGATCGCCGTGATGTAATTGTGTACGACTCAGAAGCGCATGCCTGTATAATTGATGGTATGAGATTGCATTTTGGTAAACGCTTTGTTTATCCGCACAATGATATGGATAACCTCGATAAAGAACTTGAAAGAGCTGCGAAAATAGTTGAGAAAACGGGTGGTGGTATTTTGGTTATTACAGAAGGTGTTTATGGGATGGCCGGTGATTTAGGCAATCTGAAAGAAATTGTTGAGTTAAAGAAAAAATATAATTTCCGTTTACTTGTTGATGATGCGCATGGTTTTGGAACTATGGGCGATACAGGAGCCGGAACTGGAGAATATTTAGGTGTGCAGGACGAGATTGATGTTTATTTTGCCACATTTGCAAAGGCAATGGCTGGAATTGGCGGATTTGTGGCCAGCTCCAAAAAAGTAGTTGACTTTTTAATGTACAATATGCGTTCCCAGGTTTACGCAAAATCGTTGCCTATGCCAATGGTTATAGGTTCGATGAAAAGATTGGAGATGCTGCAGAATGAACCTGAACACAAAGCAAAACTATGGACCATTGTTAATGCATTACAATCAGGACTAAAATCGAAAGGTCTCAATTTAGGTGCAACCAAATCACCGGTTACTCCAGTATTTTTTGAAGGAGGTGTTGCTGAAGCCACACAGGTGACTAAAGAGCTAAGAGAAAATTACAATATTTTCTGTTCTATTGTTTCTTATCCGGTAGTTCCAAAAGGAATAATCATGCTTCGGCTGATACCCACTGCTATGCATAGTCTCAAGGATGTTGAATACACCGTAAGTGCTTTTGCCGACATCAAAAAGAACATGGATGAAGGTAAATATTCATCCGGCAAGATGGCTGAAATGTTCATTAAATAAACTGAAAGAAATTCAATTGAAACCTGATCAATTTTTTGATCAGGTTTTTTTATAAATTTACGGTTCGATAAATTACAATAATTTTACTTTTGTTTATCACCCCCTACGAATGAAAGAAACAACAAAAAGGAAGTTACTTGGTAATCGCTTGTATCACATATACAGGCGAATGCGTTTTCTTTCATACAAGAGCAAAAAAATAAAGCTTGAGAAGAGGCAGAAGAAAGAAAGGGAGATAAAGGCCCAAAAAGCAGCAAAAAAAGAAAAGAGAAATTCCTTAGGATTCAAAATTTACAGGATTTTCCGTCTCATTAATTATGTCAGGAAACGTAGAAAATACTATCGGTATCAAAAGAATTTCAAGCGCAGAACACAAAGAGCAGAACAAAAGGAGCTTAAAGATAGAATGAAATTGCAGGCGAAACAAGATCGCCTGATGGATAAACAAAAAGCCAAACTCGAAAAACAAGAGTTGAAGGAAGAAAAAAAAGAACGCAAACGCATTCGCAAGGAATGGACAAAAAGCCACGCAAAAGCATTTATTACTGAAATTAAATCATTTGACAGGCATTCCTTAAAACGTTGGTATTACTGGTTTTTAACTGTTACCGAAAACAAAGACAAACGGAACAACTTTTTTGTCATCACCTTAAATTCCCTTACCTACTTTGTATTGTCTTACCTTGTAATATATGTTATCAGTCAAATAATTACCACCTGGATTGCCACAAGTTTTGACTATAAAACCATTGTATATTATTATAAAATATACTACAACATTGAAAGTAGCGACTGGACAGCTGATTCAGTTAAGATTTTATTTAGTATCATGCCGTTGACCGGTTTAATATTTGGAACAATATTCATCATTATTTACGCAACATTCAGGGATGAAATAGGGAAGTTAAAACTGTTCTTTTTATGGGGATTTGTGCATGGGATGGTAATGTTTTTTGGAGCCCTGCTGATGGGAACATTACTGAATAAAGACTTTGGTTGGGTAATAGCCTACATGTATTACCGTGATACAGGTAAGATGGTATTTTCCATCATCTCCATTTTTGCCTTGATTTCCATAGGCGGTGTGATTTCGAGGTCATTCTTGATTTCCGGTAACTCTTATTTTAATCAGATCGATAAAAGCAATAAAAAATATTTTCTTTATAGCCAGGTGGTTTTTCCAGCCATAATCGGGACAGTCCTGCTGGTTTTTCTAAAAATTCCGAATTCATATTATTATGTAACAACTGATGAGGTGGTTTTTGAAATTCTGAAACTAAGTACATTGATAATTTTGATCATCCCCTTGATCACCACCTTTTCCTCATATCATGATACCCTGTTTGATGAGGAACCCCGGCGTGTAAACCTGAAATGGAAATTGATGATTATTACCTATCTGCTGATTGTTGCTTTTAGGTTCGCATTTATGGAGGGGGTACATTTTCAGTGAGTTATCTGAGTGCCTTTGCAGCATAAAATTCTACAGGAGCAAAATTATCAGTCAAAACTCCTTCTTCAAAATCAAGATTTCCTTTATACAGATGAGATAAATATTGATTGATCTGATTGTTTTTATTTTCAAATTCAGGAATTGTTGAGGATTTTAATCCCACCAGTAAAAAGTTCTGGAAAATACCTTTTTCTTCTGTTGATGGATTCGGATATTGAACCGGGAACAAATAAACCTGCGGGAATATACTTTTATAGGTGGCAACCTCTGCCCTGAGGAAGTAGTTATTTGTTGAGTCTAAGGATGAAATTACATTGGCATAAACGGCTCCATTTTCATTAAGGATATCAAAAAGATGCTGAACAGCTTCTTGTGTGGTCAACTGGTAAGGAATCGTAATCATCGACTTATAAGCATCCATAAAAACAGCATCATACTTTTTATCGCACTTATTGATAAATGTGCGGCCATCTTCATGATATATTTTTAAACGTTCATCATCCGGAAGATTAAAATGTTCTCTGGCCAGTGCGGTCAATCCCGGATCAATTTCAACAACGTCCATAGTAGCTTTTGGATAACGATTCAGGTAATCTTTAGGAAAGGCATAGCCTGATCCTCCAATCATTAAAGAAGTACTGAAATTTGGGTTAAAATGTTCCACCAGACGGTAATACTTTAATACCTCAAATACCAGGTCATCATCCTTATCGAGGAACATGGCTGAGCTTTGCTCATCATTTACATTTAACATTTTAACAGGCCGCCCAGTCAGTGGATCAGTTGTATTGTAAATCAACACACGATTATATTGGGTATCGGTATCAATATAATCCAGCTCCGTATTGTGTTTTTTTATCCAGACAAATAAAATACAAATGCTCAGGATTGCAGAAGCTGACACTGGAATCATTTCCCGAATCCAGATAAAATCAGCCATGGCAATTATTACAAGCAATAGGGATAATGCAAATAAAATATTGCTGAACCCAAATGCCGGAACTAAAACAAAACCCGCCATAAATGTCCCAACAATGCTGCCGACAGTTGATAAAGCATAAAGGTTCCCAATGAGTGCTCCGGAAGTTCTGATGTTTTGAATTTTTAGCTTCACTGCATAGGGCAATACCATCCCAAGGAAAACACTTGCGGGAGCAAATAACAGAATAGCTGAAAGTGTTGTTTTTAACCTGAAATCAGGAATATATTTAATGATCCTGTTTAATATGTATTGATGGCCAATGGCATTCAAAAAAATAAAAAACCCGGCCAATAATAACATCCAATAGAGGTATTTATGGCTGGTCTGTTTTTCAGAAAAAATGCCACCAAGCCAATATCCTATACTCAGGCTTCCCATGATAATCCCAATAAGGCTGGTCCATACAAATATGGATGCTCCAAAAAAAGGACCCAGCACACGAGCACCAACAACTTCAAAAATCATTGTAATTGCTCCTGCCAGAAAAATGATTATTTCCAGGGTATATTTTTTCATTTCTATAAATTAAATCTATCTAATAATTATTTTTTCTTGCAAGGTAAAACGATCGGTGTGAATGTTTATTAAATAAATACCACTTACCTCTTTGTTTAAATCTACAGTCAATACTTCTGAACCAGCTGAGAAATTATGATGAAGTTGTTTTATAAGTGTTCCTGCAACATTGAATAGTTCAATTTCGCAATGTATATTTTCCTGCTTCAAATATGTCAGGTAAAATCTGCCATTGTTAGGATTTGGCCCAATCTGGAATAAACCGGAAGTTTTTATATCCTGAACTCCTGAACCTGTATAAACCAGTTCAACATCCAATATCGTAAGTTGTTTGTTGCTGACATTTACCTGGCTTATTGTTTTAGATTGATATCCTGCAGCCGAAAATGAAATGTCATAAACACCTTGATACAAAGGCCGGAAATAATTTCCGGATTCAGTATTTGAAACCACCCATGAATTATCCAAATCATGATCGTTAATAAATACAAGTGCGCCAACCGGTTCACCACTGATACTATCAGTAACAGTACCCTGAATTCCAAACAAAGCTTGTTCAAGGTAGTTCAAAAACGACCTGTAATTGTATTCCCAAAAATCGGGAAATTGGCTTGCCGGCAACAACTTCGTATTTGAAATCTCAAGTGTTACTTCTCTGCAATTATGAAAATAATTCATATGATCCTGCCTCCCGCCATGCACAAAATACCATTGATATCCATTGGTAATGCCATCATTGTAGCCATCCATATAGCCTTCAGGTGAATAAAATTGTGCTGTATCAGCCCATTCATGACCAACATATTGCCACCAGTTATCATCAGCTGTTAAGTGCTCCCATGTATCCCATGGATAATTAAAAACTTCTGCTCCACCGTGAAAATTAGCAGAAAGTACAAATGAAATGCTATCAGCCAACTCCATAAACTCTATGGTTTCTTTTTGCCAGGCATTTCCATCAGGATGGTCACCCCAATATGGATCAGGATCAGGATAATTTCTGTTTAAATCAATATTGTTTGCGTTAAATCTGGTAGCCCCTTGAACTGTATTATTCCCTCCGGCATATGTTCCATCAGGATTAGCCAACGGATTGATCCAGATTTCCAAGTTATCAACCATATTAGTAACCTTATCAACTGAATTATAATTTGCTAATAAATAATCTATCAGATGAAGCATTAATACATATCCGGTGGTTTCATCACCATGCATTGAGGAAGTATATAAAACCCTTGCTTCACCTTCTTCGGTATTAACATTATTTGAAATCTTAGCAAACATTAGCTGCCTGCCCTCAATGGAAGTTCCAATGCTAAATACTTCACAGAGGTCAGGATAATTCTCTTCAAACTGGTTCATAATATCGACATAGGCGTCATAGGTTGGATAATAATCCCAGTTATTAATTTCCTTCAGGTTGATCTGATCCACCATTTTAGGATTTATTAAATCTCCGGGATGGGGCAACAGCTCATGGACAATATTTAGTTCCAGGAAACGCTCATATTCAGACCTGTTGGCGTAAGCATATATCCAATTATCCTGGCTTAAATTGTCGATTGAGATGATGCGTGTAATTGTCTTAGGAGATGATATTTGTGAGTTTAAAAATTTAAAGTACACCTCCCCTTTTTCTGAGAATAGTTTGTTTAGGTCAATTTGACATTTTGCAGTAAATGTAAAAATTGATAAAAAGGTCAGAAGAAAAAATATTCTGAAATAGTACATAAGTCAGGTATTTGTTTGCCAACAAAATTAGCATTATTTGGCATATTCAATACCCGTAAATTCTCTAATAATAAACAACTGATTGTTTACTATTGAATCTGGATTCTCTTGTGGTAAGTCTCTTTTTCAGTTTTGATATTCAATATATAAATCCCACTTTTTAATTCAGAAACATTTAAAGAAGCTGCCTTCTCATTAAAATTGGAATTATATACTCTTTTACCAGCAATATCTAATATATCAACCTGTTGAATAGTTATAGGTGCTTCAATGAATACTATACTTCTTGCTGGATTTGGATACACTAACAAAGCATTCTCCTTGTCATCTTTTACAGCGGTAATATGGTCGACAGTAATATAATTATCCTTGAATATAGTGTTAGATCCAGCATCGTTGGTTGCCACAAGTAAAACACCATAAATTCCTTCGGTGTTGTATACTACTGTTGGATTTTGCTCGGTGGAAGTTGCAGGAGTTCCTCCCTCAAAAGTCCATGCCCAACTTACAGGATTGTTTATCGTAAGGTCAGTAAACTGTACAGATTCACCTTCTACAATGCTGTAAACGTCAGCTTCAAATTCTGGCTCCGGAGCTATAACATCATTTAAACAGCCAATGGTTGCTTGCCATCCCGATTCAGTAACTGATCCATCTGAAGAAAATTCAAATGTGAGGGCTCCAGCTTCATTTGTAGCAGTTACAGTTC
>Ga0164315_10005205_pt1 | contig 10175 bp, 7 predicted proteins | sample GuaBasSedimGuay6_FD_113737 | JGI IMG/M metagenome (GOLD analysis project Ga0164315, IMG submission 113737) | Subseafloor sediment microbial communities from Guaymas Basin, Gulf of California, Mexico - Guay6, Core 4569-2, 0-3 cm | ecosystem: Environmental > Aquatic > Marine > Hydrothermal vents >... | reverse complement strand
GCTGCCAAGGGGCCAATCGCATTCGCAACATCGTTAGAACCATGCGCAAAGGCCATCGCACAGGCGGTTACCATCATCAAAACAGCAAAAATCTTTTCTACATTGGCAAAATGGAAATCTTTATCGGCCTCTGGATCAAATTTTAGCCGCTTGATCATCCCCGTACCGATCGCCATCACAACGAGGCCTAAAATAACGGCAAGAAGGTAGCATTGAGCCGTGCTGATCTCTAAACCAACGTGCTTGAGCCCCTTAACCATGGTGACCAAGGAAATAATAAAACCCACTAGAAAAATATAGAAAGGGACATATTTCTTTGCATTTTCAAGTGGGTGTTCTTGATTCAAAATTAAATACTGCACACTCCGAAAAAGCATAAAGGCGATAGAGCCTGCCAGTACAGGTGAAACCACCCAGCTCATTACGATAGAGCCGACCTTCCCCCACTGCACCGCATCTGCACCAATTCCCACAACAGCAAAACCAACTACCGCACCGATAATGGTGTGTGTTGTCGAAACGGGCCAGCCTTTTGATGAGGCAACCAACAGCCAGATTCCGGCTGAAAGCAAAGAGGCCAACATCCCATAAACCAGCAGTTCTGGGGTGTCGACAATCGAACTGACATCAATAATCCCTTTCCGAATCGTTTTCGTCACTTGGCCGCCGGCTAAAACTGCACCAGCAAATTCAAAAATAGCGGCGACAATAATCGCCTGCTTAATCGTTAACGCCTTTGAACCCACTGATGTTGCCATCGCATTAGCAACATCATTAGCACCCACACCCCAAGCCATAAAAAAGCCAAACAGGATCGCCAGCACCAGAAAAACCATTCCATATTCCATGATGCGCCCCTATTTAGCCAGCATAAGCTGAAGACGACTACCGACCGTTTCTGCATGGTCAGCAATATCTCCAATCCATTCGATGAGTTTATACATAAACATCACATCGATGGGGGGCAAATCCTTTTCTATCTCAAATAATTTTGCGCGAATAACGACTTGAATGCTGTCGGTGTCTGACTCGATTTCATCCAGTTCAACCAACATTTTTTCAACTTTAGAGACTTCTATTCCTTTAAACCCAGTCTCGATCAGCTCATCCAGTTCATTAACAATTTTACGTGCCTGCTCGACCGCATCAACACAGCGCGTAGCGAATTCAACAACATCACCGGCCATATTTTCAGGAAAGCGCATACCCCGCCCTTCAACCAAACCTGCAATATCTTTGGCTTTATTGGCGATAGCGTCCTGCTGGCGTAAAACGTCAAGTAAATCACTTCGGTTAACCGGCAATAAAAGCCCTTGTGGCAAATGCATCCGCATCGCAACTTTGAGCGTATCAGCCTCATCTTCCAGAAGTGCAATCGTCTGCTGCGCCTTTTTAACCGCTTCAGCATCATTCGCTTTCATGCTTTCAAATAGATCAACCAGATGCTCGGCACATTCGTGTACCTTCTGCATATGCTTCTGAAGAGACTTGTCTGGCGAGCTGCCAAACATTCTCGAAAAATAGTTTTTATTAGCCATGAGTCTAAGCCCCAACAAAAAGAAAATTTATACGCGGAATTTTACAGCCTTCCAGCGGGCAATTCATAGAAATTTGCCCTGAATTAAAGAGGGCTACGCTTAAATAGTGACTACTTGCGACCAAAATCCTTTTCAACCTGATCAAGGCTGATATGGCGGATATCTTTGCCTTTAACCTGATAAATCACATATTCACAGATATTGCATGAACGATCGCCCACCCTTTCAAGCGCACGGGCTGACCACATAATATCCAGAGTTGCCGGAATGGTTCTGGGATCTTCAATTAGATAGGTCATTTGTTGACGCATCAAACTCTCATATTCCTGATCTACTTTTTGATCTTCAATGGCCACATCAAGTGCCTGTTCCACATCTAATCGGGCAAAGGCATCTAGCGCATCACGTAACATAGTACAAACATGCTGACCTAACCGCTCAAGATCAACAAACTGGTTTTTCTTTGTAGGCAGTGAGGCTAGGTCAATCGCCTGGCGAGCAATGCGCTTTGCCTCATCGCCAATGCGCTCAAGATCAGTAATGGTCTTAATCACCGAGATCACTAAGCGTAAATCTCTTGCGGCCGGTTGCCGACGGGCTAAAACGGAGGTGCACTCTTCATCAAGCGCCACTTCCATCGCATTGACTTTATAATCATCTCGAATCACCTCTTCAGCCATTTCGATATCAGGCTCCACCAGCGCAGCAACTGCTTTAGCGAGCTGTTGCTCCACCAACCCACCCATCGCTAAAACGCGGTTACGAATCTCTTCCAGCTCGTTATCAAACTGTTTAGATATATGTCTGCTTTGATTCTCTTTATCCATTTCTCATCCTTTCTTGCAATCAGGGTCAGTTCCAATCAACCGTAACGACCCGTAATATAATCTTCTGTTTTCTTTTTGCTGGGGTTTGTAAACAGCTGATTGGTTGCCCCAAACTCAATTAAATCACCCATATACATGAAAGCAGTATGATCTGACACGCGCGCTGCTTGCTGCATATTATGGGTCACAATTAAGATCGTGTAGTCATCTTTCAGGTCATTAATTAGCTCTTCAATCTTTAATGTAGAGATTGGATCCAATGCCGAAGCCGGCTCATCGAGCAAAATCACCTCTGGTTGAATAGCAATGGCTCTCGCAATTACCAGACGCTGCTGCTGTCCACCCGATAAACCTAACGCACTATCCTGAAGTCGATCCTTAACCTCATTCCATAATGCCGCCCCTTTGAGTGACTTTTCGACCACTTCATCAAGGACGTGGCGACCATTAACCCCCTGAATTCTTAAGCCGTAGGCAACATTCTCATAAATTGATTTCGGGAAAGGGTTGGGTTTTTGAAACACCATTCCGACTCGACGACGAAGGTCTGCCACATTCATCTGTTTAGCATAAATATCTTCACCATCAAGAAGGATTTGACCTTCAATACGGGCACTATCGACCAGATCATTCATGCGATTAAAGCAGCGCAGTAGTGTTGATTTACCACAACCACTTGGACCGATGAAGGCAGTCACGCTCTTTTCTGGAATTTCTATATTAATCGTCTGTAACGCCTGCTTTTCACCGTAAAAAAGATTCAGATCTGATACAGTAAAGCAGGTTTTCTTTGCCTTTTTATCCGCAGCGCCTTCTGCCTTGTTTAGGTTAGATAGATCAATCGAGTGTGTTTTATTCTGACTGTTTTCCATGAAGCCTTCTCTTAATTCTCAAGTGCTTTGTATTTTTCGCGGAGTCTATTGCGAATTGAAATGGCTGCCAGGTTCAACACAACAATCACCACAACCAATAGCAGTGCCGTTGCATAAACAAGTGGCCTGGCGGCCTCTACATTCGGACTCTGAAAGCCAACATCGTAGATATGAAAACCTAGATGCATAAATTTACGATCCAGATGTAGAAAAGGATAATTTCCATCCAGTGGCAATGTTGGAGCCAATTTCACCACCCCGACCAGCATCAATGGCGCAACTTCTCCTGCTGCTCGAGCGATCGCCAGAATCATTCCCGTCATAATAGAAGGACTTGCCATGGGAATGACCGTCCGCCATAACGTCTCAGCTTTAGTCGCACCGAGCGCAAGACTCCCCTCGCGAATCGCCTTAGGAACACGGGAAAGCCCCTCTTCTGTCGAGACGATCACCACCGGCATCGTTAAAATCGCCAATGTTAATGCTGCCCACATCAAACCGGGCGTTCCAAAAGTGGGTGCAGGCAAGGCCGCTGGATAAAAGATCTGGTCGATTGTTCCGCCTAGAAAGTAGACAAAAAATCCGAGACCAAAAATACCATAGACAATCGATGGAACACCAGCGAGGTTATTCACGGCAATTCGAATCACCCGCGTTAGAAATCCCTGCCTGGCGTATTCACGTAGATAAATTGCGGCAATCACCCCTAGTGGGGTTACCAGGATAGACATCAGGAAAACCATCATAATGGTGCCAAAGATGGCAGGAAAAATCCCCCCTTCTGTGTTGGCCTCACGTGGGTCATCGCTGACGAATTCCCAAAGCTTCTCAAAGTAAAAGCCCAGCTTACCGATCAAAGACATTTTGTTAGGCTGATAGGCTCTGACAATTTTCCTGAGCGGCTGCTCGAACGGTTGCCCATCTGCCGTTTCAATCACCAAACTATCACGCTCGATTGCCCGGTAAAGCGCCTGCAGCTCTGATTGGTAGCTTTCGTACTCTTTTTGCAGTGAATCCCTTTTGGTACGAATCTTTTCTTCGGCCGCCTTATCCAAAGCTCCTTTCAATTCAAGCGCACGCCTTTTTAACCGTAGCCTTTCCATGCTGTAGTTAATTGCACCGATTTTATGCTTTTCAATCTCTTCAATCTGGCCGAACAGCTCATCACTACGCGCCAACCTTTTCTGCAATTCTGCATAGGTGTCATCGCCACTGACGACAAGCTCTCCAGCCTCTTTTACCGACAGGAGACGGCCATAAAAATTACCCCACTCACGCCGCTCCAGCACCACAACTTCTGCTGGCGCCTTCGCATTTTCTATCTTCTTTTCGAGTAGCCAGTAGAAATCCTGCCCGGTCACATCACGGTTGCCCGTCTTCATTAACCGTCTCGCCACAAATTCTACGGATTCCGGCAACTCCATACCCATATCACGGAGCCGTTGCGCCGGAACCTCTTCTCGCTGCTTGCGCTCACCAAAAGTGTTGCCCGCAGGTTGTTCAATCTCGATCACTTCGCTGGGCCAAAAATGGCCGAAACCACGCATGGCCAACATCACTAACAGGCTAACAACCATTAGCAGACTAATTGAGACCGTTGCCGCGCTACCCCAAACCCACGGTGCGCCACTTTTAAACCAGGTGACTGTATTCTGTTTCATAGTGAGCTGTATTTATCGCGTAGCCGCTGCCTGATCACTTCGGCAGCTGTATTGAAAATGAAGGTGAAGCCAAATAGAACGAGTGCCGCCAGAAAGAGGATTCGAAAATGGGTACTGGCCACTTCGGCCTCTGGCATTTCAACCGCAATGTTGGCGGCCAACGTCCGCATTCCCTGAAAGATACTAAAATCCATGATGGGCGTATTTCCCGTTGCCATCAAAACGATCATGGTCTCCCCAACTGCTCGACCGAAGCCGATCATCACCGCGGAGAAGATACCGGGGCTAGCCGTTAAAATCACCACTTTGGTCATGGTTTGCCATGGCGTTGCACCCAGTGCTAGCGAGCCAAAAGTGAGGTGCTTGGGAACACTGAAAACCGCATCCTCTGTCATTGAAAAGATTGTCGGAATCACAGCAAACCCCATCGCCACACCCACAACTATTGAGTTTCGTTGATCAAAAGGAATCCCCATATCATTCGTTAACCAGTTACGAATATCACCCCCAAAGAAAATTGCTTCCACCGGTTGGCTCAAAGCGAAAGAGAGCCAGCCTAGAAACATCACAACGGGGAAGATCAAAAGCGGCTGCCATCCTTCTGCCACAAGATCCTGCACTTTTCTGGGCAGGCGCTGCCAAAACCAGGAAAAGAACAGGATACCCACCGGTAAAATAATCAGGAGACTAAAGACCCCCACCAAGTTATCTTCGAGAGCAGGTGCCAACCAAAGCCCAGCCAAAAAGCCGAGAATAACGGTCGGCAATGCCTCCATAATTTCAATCGTTGGTTTAACAACCTGCCGCAGGCGAGGTGCCATAAAGTAAGCGGTATAAATCGCCCCAAAAATAGCGATCGGAATCGCCACCATCATCGCATAAAAAGCCGCTTTCAACGTTCCAAAAGCCAGCGGTGTTAAGCTGAATTTAGGCTCGAAATCATCAGAAGAGGAAGATGACTGCCAAAGGTATTCTGGCTTGTCATAGCTCTCATACCATACCTCATCCCACAGCGAGCTCCATGAGATTTCCGGGTGTTCATTTTCAACCATCCAAAGCTGTAGCTTGCCTCCCGCCGCCGCTAATAACAGCGCATTAGCCCGCGGCGCAAAAATCAGATGTGTTAATGATTTTCCGCTAACCTTCTCTGTTAACAGCTTCTGCTGGGCAGTCGTATGGAAAAGCCCCAACATCCCGTTTTCACCCAGGGTTACAAAGCCTTTTCGGAAATGCTCAGCGGCGATTGCAGTCACTGCACCATTTTGATTCATAAAAGAGCGGATTGCTCTTAACTTAGGCACGCCTTGTTCATCTCGCACATGAAACCACTGGCTCACCTCACCACTGCTTTTCCCCACAAGCAGAGAGATATAACCAGTCAAAAATCTGAGGCTCGTAAGCTGCTCCCCCTCGGCTGTTAGTTGGATTTTCTGAGGCTGATCAAGCATATCGAGGTCAGAGACGGCGTACTCATGAAGTTCTCCAACCAGGTTTGCGATATAGAGGATTCGCTGCTGTTCATCGAGCAGCAGATAATCAATCTCGCCGAGCTGCTGATTAACCGTCGCCTCATAGCGCTCAAGTGTCACCTCGTCATCAAGGAATGATTCTTCAATTTCCAGGCGTAAAATAGAGAGCGTCGCCCCGCCCTGCCAGCCAACCAGTGTCGTCCCATCTTCATTACTCTGGAACGCCAGTTTTTTCAGTGCAGAGTGATCATCTGAAATAAAAATTGGCGACTCACCCAATGGATAGCTGAGTGCTGCGGTAATTTTCCGAACATCATTTGGAAAACTCACTTTAAATTCAGGCTGAAAAACAATCACCGAGCCATTACTCAGTCCGACAGCCGCAAGTGCTCCCTCGACACCACTATTGGTATAACTGCTAACCGTAACCCCTTCAGGGACAGGCAATTCGAAACGATTGGTGACCTCCCCAGTTTTCACATTAAACGCCGTCAACTCACCTGAATCACCGTAACGAAAAGCCAGCTCAACCTGCTCATCGATCAAATAATCCAGCGCCTTATCTGTCGGCGCCACTGACAAACTGTATTCTGAAGATTTCCCTATCTCCGCAGAGTGGAGCAGCGGATAGACCTCATAAACCAGGTAGAAGAAGATCAGCATGATGGCAACAACAACACCGACCCCACCAACACCCATCATGCGACGTACAATCCGGTCTTTAAGCATACGTCGATCACGCCGACGCACCATTACAGGGTCATCTACAGCGAGCAGTACTTTTTGAGATTCTGAATTCATTCTGCCATTTTAAGACAGCCATGTTACAGCTCTGTTACAAGCCATCAATCAGGTAGCAGAGCAAATATAACCCTACAGCCCCCTTACCTTTTCTAGCCTGCTCTTCAGCTTTAAGTAAAACCCTTGCTGGGCCATTTGGAGAGCGAAGCCCCTGCTCCCAATGCTGTAATGTACAAATTGAAATACCAAATGCGGCACAAAATTTTTGTTGCTTCATGCCTGTTTTTTCACGAAACGCCTTTACGCTAACCGATTCAGGCTTATGTTCAACAACCTTTGGTAAGGTTACCTTTGGCGTGAGGGTCAGCAGAAATAGGCGTTCTGGTACTCAGCTATATTGATTTAGAGGTTTCTAAGCACCGTGCTGCCAATGATAAACCACTCTCTATCAAAGATATTAAAGAGGCCACACAATCGGTAATCTCCCTTCGATGCACTCCGTAGAGGTGACGGCCGTTTCAACATCGCCGGTTGCCGCCCATCGTGTTGAGCAGCGGCATAAATTTTGATGTAACACACCGAATAGTCACCCCAATATTGGGAGCAGCGTAATGAAAGGGTTTAGGGTTGTAGCTTGTATTGATTAACATCAGGGATTATAGTCCATCGGTAGCGAGTGGCCTATTTGATAGTGAGCAGGATAACTCATGCATGGCATGCAAGAATAAAGACCTGACCACACTTTTCTTCTAAAAAAATCGTATTGACACGATAGGCAACTTGCATGGACATCACTAAAATCAGGCAAGCCAAATATAAAAATATATAATGATTACTCACCCTGATTTTACCATCGTTATTCCTGCTGCTGGCTCTGGCGATAGACTCGGTCTCGGCCCCAAGGCCTGGTTGAAATTGGGAGAGAAATCTCTGCTCAGCTGTTTGGTTGCTAAGGCCAAGTCCATAACGAATAGTGTAATAATTGCCGCTCCCGCTGGTTGCTCAGAGAGGTTGGCCACACTTTGCCCAGAATGCCTAATCGTTGAGGGAGGTGCCACACGACAACAGACAGTGAAAATTCTGGCACAGGCTTGCAAGTCACCTTGGTTAATGATTCAGGATGCCGCGCGGCCTTTCGTCTCAACCTCATTATTACGTTCCGTTGCAGATGCGACAAAGGTGACCGGTGCAGCTGGTGCATTTCTAGCGCCTGAAGTACCGGTAGCAATTATCAATAAAGGCTTGGTAACCAGCCAATTTCCTGCAGGTGAAGTTGGAATCTTTCAGGCGCCACAGGGATTTTCTCATCATATTCTGGAACAATCAATATCAGCTGCAGAAGCCGGTAACTGGGTGGCTCAGTCAACCATTCAACTGGTTCTTCAAGCTGGCTATAAAGTAAAATCTGTTCCGGGCGAGAAAACAAACATTAAACTCACGACGCCAGCCGACTGGTTATTGGCGCAATCTTTGGGAAGTTTATTATGAGTTCAGGTGTACTTGATCTGTCACAGATGCCCGCAGTTTTTGAATGGGATGAGCAATGTAAAGTTAATGATTACCTTATCGCTCGTTATCAGGTTAGTTCTACATTGCCTCCGAATGAAACAGCACTCGGCATGGCGATGGAACAAAGTGCGGCAACCACACAGATTAATGGATATGTCGAGCCACAATCTCTGGCGCCCTGGACAATTCGGGTTCGCTCATATAAAAAATTACCAGAGCCTGCAGTGACTTCAGTAGTCCCCTATCAACTGGCAACGGAAGTTTATGGAGCACCAGAAGGGGTTACTTCATCCCTTTACCTCATCGAGCTGGCTATTCCTTACCGCTTATTAGCTGGGAAATCAGGCCAACTAATGAATGTGCTTGTGGGCGAATTGCCTCGGCTTGGATTTTTAACCAGTTTTTCTCTTGTATCTGCCCCTCTCCATGACGGTATTTGGCCCGGCCCAGGTTTTGGTGTTTCTGGCTTGCGTGAACTCCTCAACATCCCGAAAGGTCCTCTACTCTGCCGTTCAATGCGTCCTGCTGTTGGTCTTGATCTGGCAACTATGGCTCGCTTAAATCATGATGTACTGTGCGGCGGATTTCATCTGGTCAAAGATGATGAATTACAAGTTTTTCCTGACAATAGCGTTTATGAGACGCATGTTATGGCTATGATCGAAGCACGCGATAAGGCTATAAAAAAGAGTGGAGAGAAGAAAGCGTACCTGGCTAATTTGATCTGTGAGCCAGATGAACTCGAAGAACGCTGGGAAATATGCTTGAATCATGGTGTGGATGGAGTTTTGGTTGCACCATTTATTCAGGGCATAGGAATATTATCGCAGCTTGCATATCGCCGTGTTTTACCAATTCTGGCCCATAATAGCGGAGGAGACTTATCGTTTCGCAACCATTTTTGGGGAATTAATGAATCAGTTCTTGCCAGCTGGTTTCGCAGCCTGGGTGCAGACTGGTGGGTTACGCCTGGAAATAGTGGGCAGCCACAACAAAATCTAGAGGAGGTGCAGTCTGTTTTACTGTCAGGCCGTGAAATTGGGTCAAGTGACGCACCGATGATGCCAATTTTACAGGGTGGCAAATCACCGAGTGGTTTACCTGATTACCGTCAAACAATAGGCAATGATGACTTCATGTTGATCGTCGCAAGCTGGGTTGACCGTTATCCTAAAGGGCTAAAAGCTGGGGCGCAAAAGTTTCGCCAAGCGATAGATAAGCTCATCATTTAACTCACAACACAATATCTTATAAAACCTAAGCTTGATCTTGGGGCAATACCAATTGCGCACAAAAATCTCATGAAAGCTACTGTGCTTCTGGGCATCAAAGGGGAGGCATCAAAGGGGACGCTACCCTTTGATTATTCAACACCACATAAAGGGTACCGTCACGAATGGCACTAAGTTAAGCCTTCTGGGCAGTGTATTTGCTTCTGTGTTTTATCTCTATAATTGATAGGGTTTAGGTCGTCGCTTGACTGCTCTAGGTTCCCGTCTTCCCGGTCGAAAGGGTATGATTTTTCCAGCAATTGATTCATAAAGCCGTTGTATTAAAT
>Ga0164315_10005204_pt1 | contig 10177 bp, 8 predicted proteins | sample GuaBasSedimGuay6_FD_113737 | JGI IMG/M metagenome (GOLD analysis project Ga0164315, IMG submission 113737) | Subseafloor sediment microbial communities from Guaymas Basin, Gulf of California, Mexico - Guay6, Core 4569-2, 0-3 cm | ecosystem: Environmental > Aquatic > Marine > Hydrothermal vents >... | reverse complement strand
TAAGAAAATAGTGCATATTTTATTAAAAAATGAGGAAGCTTGCAATCTATTGGACGAATTTTTTGGTAAAATAGGTGCATTTTATTGTTGTTATAAATTGTGCTTGAATTATGCAAAGGTCTCTCAATAAAGCAGTCTATTGTGTTGCAAAAAAGCAACATTTTTACTAAAAAATCAAAAAAAGACTTGACATCTGATTTTTTTTGTATAATTACAAATTCAAGCAGTTATTAAAATTGCAAACTTTATATACTTTTTTGGAGGTTTTCTTATGAAACTATTTAATCAACAACTTATTTTAACCATTTTTGCTTTAATGCTCATCTCTTGTGGCTCAGGTGAAGATGATAATTCTAGTTTAATAAAATCACCAGCTTCCAATTCCAGTGCAACCAATTCAATCTCTGGTAAAGCAATTGATGGATATTTATCAGGTTCCACTGTTTGTTTGGATCTAGACGATGATGGTGTCTGCAGTAGCGATAGCGAACCTACTAACAAAACCGATAATACTGGCTCTTATACCCTAACATTATCAACTAACCACAAAGCACATAGCAACTTTAACAAATCTTCGGTTATAGTTTATGGTGGCACAGACATAGATTCAAACCAAAGTTTTGCTGGCAAACTAAAAGCATATAACAATGGTAACTCAACTATTCACATTACGCCAACTACCACATTAATTGATAGCATGGCTTTGCCATATGCTGATGCCAAAGCCAAAATTGCCGATACATTTGGTATAGATGAGGCAACTATTGAAAGTGATCCAATCGCAACTAATAATGCTACATTGTTTGCCAAAGCAGTAGCAGTGCAAAGAGCAGTTGATCTATTGGTTAATGCTGATGATAGCACAGACAGCAACAGCACAAAAGCAAATAAGATAATGACTGCCATAGCCGCCGGTTTAAAAAGCAAAACTGGTAGCCAATCAATTGATACTATCATTAACTCAATTGATAAAACTGGACTTAATAGCAAAACCCAAAATGCTCTAAAGTTAGCAGCCCAGTTGGCAATAGCTACCAAAGACACCTACAAAGATGTAACCGACCGTAGTGATTATGCCAAAATTAGCGATACTTACTTTCAAGATGCCAAGCAGGTAATCATCGACAATGGTCTAACAGAGCAGATAACAGATGCTGAGATAAAAGCATTTGAAGAGAGAGTTCAACAAAAAGAACATTCTGATAACATCAAAGCTACTATCAAAGGCACAGTCAAAGATAGCGATGGCAAAGCTTATGCCAACAGAACCGTCTTTTTAAGAGACAATGTAGCAATAGGCAATGGTAATGGCGGTTTTTATACCACCCAAACAGATGATAGTGGCAATTATTCATTTCTAATCTTTAGCAAAGGCAATTATACTTTATGGTTAAAACTAATCACAGATGAGCAGCAAACAGCTCCAAGCCCTGGTGGCAAAAATATAGTTTTTAATGATACAGCCGAGATAACCACAGCTGGTTCTGTTACAACTATGGATTTTGTGGTGAAAAAACCAACTCAATCTGTTGGAACATGTCCTGAAACAGAAGCAAAAGCTATATTCTGTGGCAAGGTATTTGCCGATAAAAATGGCAACAATGAGTTTGATACAGGTGAACAGGTTTTTAAGAATGCCGATGTTTATGTGCAAGATTTAGACAATGGTGGTTTTTATGGTCCCACAACAGATGAAAATGGTGATTATAATTTTGCAGCTTATGAAGTTGGTAAGTTTAAAATCTGGATAAACGCTCATGTAAGTTACCAATCAAATGTAGTTTTGCCAGTAGAATCTGATAAGTCTCACTATCCATTTTATTAATTTTATCTTGATGCAGGAGACAACAAAAAAATAGATTTTGTCATCCACGATAAAGGTGTTATACCTGTAACCGTGTCTGGTAGATTGTATTATGATGATGATAGCAGTGGTGACTACAATGCTGGTGATAGGCCGATTTACAAAAGACAAGTTTTTCTTGTGCCAGATAATGGTGGGGCGCCTATTTATCGTTTGACAGATAATGACGGGAAATATAGTTTTGATATTGTGCCAAGTTCAAGTAGCAAAATAAACTGGAAATTAAAACCATCTCTCAAGGGCGATGTATTGAATAGTCCAGCCCTAAGCCGTAGCTATTATGATTTATCTGCTGTTAATAACAACACCAGCCAAGATTTTGTTTTCAAAGGCATACCCCCTAGTGGCTCAAATGTTGTCTTAAAAGGCAAGATTTATAAAGATAACAATGACAATGGCACATATGATACAGGTGATGTAGTAGCACCTGGGGTAACTGTCTTTTTGAGAAATGCAACAGATGCCGATGCTGGCAATGGCGGTTTTTATACTACTACTTCAGATTCAAACGGTGATTATAGTTTTATAGATACCACAGGCGGTGTGTATAAAATATGGTTTGCATTGCCTGACGGCAAAAAGGAAACCACGTCATCATGCAATGACAATGACGGAGTTTTGCCAGATGATTGGAGTGCCGACAATGCTTGTGGCGGTATAGTGTTCCATACTCGCACCTATTTACGTGGTAGCACCCCTACGATGGATTTTGGTTATACCAACAAATAAAATTCAATTCATTTAACAAAAAAGGGGATATTTTATCCCCTTTTTTAAAGTTAATTTCTAATTTTATTCACTAAAAATACTTATTAAATTTTGTTGAATTTGATTTTGCACTTCTTGCAATGACTTTGTTCCATCTATGACAACAAATCTTTTATGGTTTAGCTTAGCAAGAGAAAGATAACCATGGCGAACTTTTTGGTAAAAATCTATATTCTCATTTTCAAACCTATCTTTATTGCCTTGGTCGGCAACTCTTTTCAATGCTGTCTTGACATCCACATCCAATAAAAAAGTAATATCAGGTTTTAGGTTGTTACAGGCAATATTATGCAGCTGGTCGATAAGTTTTGCCGGTATTCCTCTACCATAACCCTGATAAGCATAAGTTGAATCGACAAATCTGTCCGAGATGACATTGATATTTTTTTCTATTGCAGGTAGGATGATTTCTTTAATAAGTTGTGAGCGAGCAGCAAACATCAATAATAACTCACAATTATCTCCTATGGATTGATTTTTTTTGTTTAATAAAATATCTCGGATACTCTCGCTAATTTTTGTGCCACCTGGCTCGCGAACTGCAATAGTTTTTATATTTTCTTTATCAAACCATTGTTTGATAAAATTAAAAGCTGTGGTTTTACCACAACCATCGATACCCTCTAAACTTATGAATTTTGCCATTATTTACTGTTTCTTAAATATTGTTGCACGGCTTTATTGTGGTCTTTTAAGTTATTTGAGAATTTGTGCCTACCGCCACCTGATGCAACAAAATATAATGCTTGGGTTTTTTTAGGATTTAAAGCTGCGATAATTGATGCTTTTGATGCTATAGCTATGGGAGTAGGTGGAAGCCCATTGATTACATAAGTATTATAGGCAGTTTTTTCTTTTAAATCCTTGTATCTTATGTCTCCCTTATATTTATCTCCCATTCCATAAATTACCGTAGGGTCTGTTTGCAAGCGCATTTTTATATTCAAGCGATTAACAAACACTCCTGCGATGAGTGCTCTTTCATCAGCAACCCCGGTTTCTTTTTCAATGATAGATGCCATAATCAATGCTTCATATGAATTTTTATAGGGCAAGTTATCAGAGCGTTTTTGCCATTGTTGCTCTAAAAATTTATTTAAATCGCTGTTTGCTCTTTTTAAGACACTTATATCTGTGTTATTTTTTGAATAAAAATATGTTTCTGCCAAAAATAATCCCTCTAATTTTTCTTTTTTTATGCCTAATTCTTTTATTGTTTGCTCTTGTTTTTTGTCTGTTAGCAGGGTATGTTTGATATTAGATCTTTGTGACAAATTTTCTAAAATGGTTTTTACAGTTTTTCCCTCGACTATCGTAAAGGAATATTGTTTTTTTTGTGACGTTGTTAATGTTTTGTAAATTTGTCTCGGGGTTGAGTAGGGTGGAATCGTAAATTCTCCATGTTTTATTTGCTCATTTTGGTTATCAAATCTTGCAAGAATATAAAAATATAACGAAGAGTCTAACAGGTTTTTTTTCGATAACTCTTGGTAGACATCTCTTGCTATTTGTGATTCTTTGACTATAACTATCGTCTCTTTGGCAGTATCGTTTGATAGATTGGTCCATTTTTTGTAGTCTTCAATAAGCCAAGATGATGAGAACAAGAACATCAGCCCTAAGGTTGGGACAGCATATAAAAGTGTTTTAAAAAAGATTTTCATACTGTTGATTGATTTCTAAAAATATATTGTTATTAGTAGGAATTTCAAAACCATCAATATGTGAAATTTGTCTGATTCCCATAATTGAATTGGTGGCAAAACAACCATTTGACTTTAAAATATCGCCAATTTTTATATTACAAATTGAGATATTATAACCTTTTACTGATAGAATATCCAAAATTTTTGCAGATGTTATGCCGTGGATGCCACATTTATTTAATTTAGGAGTTAAAGTTATTTGATCTTTTATAACAAATAAGTTAGCCGAGGTAGCACAGATTATATTATCATCCTCATCAAGCATTATGCCTTCATCCATATTTAACTTCTGTGCTTGTAATCGAGCTATAATCTGTGGTAAACGGTTATTGTGCTTTATGCCATTATAAAAAGGCTCGGTTGGTAGTTTATTGTGACAGATTGTTACATGCAGAGAATTTTTTTTTATTGTGGGTAGGTTGAATAATTGTAAAATAACATTGGGCTGTATATTTTCATCAAAACCATAACCTCGTTGCGATTCTCCTCTGGTTACTATTATTTTTAAAACCGCATCTACAAAACCGTCAATAAATTCATACACTTCTAATTTTAAATTGTGGATAAAATTATCGAGCATATTGATATTTAAAATATTCATCCCCTTTTCTAATCTATCTAAATGCTCTTGAAAAAATATTGGCTGATTATTTTTAAGTAAAATCGTCTCAAAAAGTCCATCACCATATAAAAAACTTCGATCATTGATTGATATTTTTGTGCCTATTTTACCATTTATTATAGATGCCAACATAGGTTTATTTTGTGTGTTTTATAAATTTATGCAAAGGTCTTTATTATGCTAAAACAGGATTCTTTAAATAGGCTTCAATGCCATTTTTTATTGAATTAGCAAGCGCCAATTGATGTTTGCCAGAACGAAGTTTTTTCTCCTCTTTGCGGTTTGATAAAAAAGCAGTTTCTACCAAAACAGATGGAATATCGGGAGATTTTAAAACGACAAAACCTGCCTGTTGCACTGTTTTTTTGTGGATTTTATTGATTTTTTTCAAATTGGATAATATTTTTTCGCCGACATTTAAGCTGGATTGAATAGTGCTAGTTTGGGTGAGATCTAACAAAACGGAGGCTACCACACTATCTTTATCCTTAATAGATACCGGACCCAATAAATCGGCAGCATTTTCTTTTTTGGCAAGAGTGCGAGCGGCTTCGGATGAGGCACCTCGCAATGATAGAGCATACACAGATGAACCTGATGCTTTTGAGCTTGTAAAAGAATCCGCATGGATTGAAATAAATAAATCTGCTTTTTGCTTGTGGGCGATTCTAATTCTCTGTCGTAGGCTGACAAAAATATCACGATTACGGGTCATAACTGGCCTTATATTTGGATGTTTTTTTAAAATTGCATATAATTTTTTACTAATGTTTAAGGTTAAATCTTTCTCTTTGGTGCCTAATCTTCCCACAGCCCCAGGATCCTTGCCACCGTGTCCTGGATCAATGGCAACGATTATCATTTTCTTTTTTGATCTTTTTTTGGTGGATTTTACATATTTTGATTTTTTATCAAGAAGTATTTTTTTGCTACTTTTCAAATCAATTACCAAACGATAATTTTTATTTTTATCGTTTGGTTTTAATAAATAATCCTTAATAGAAGACGACTCTTTTAGGTCTAAAACGATTCTATAACTATTATCACTTTGTATTCCTGAGCGAATTTTTTTAAGAAGATAACTGCTATTATCTATCGCAGGGGCTGAGCCCCACAAAATTGTTTTCTGCAAATCTATGACAATCCTAGCAGGATTTTGCATCATATAAATGTTTAAATTGGGTTTGTTGTTAAGCTCAAATACGAGTTTGGTGCTGTTTTTTTTATTGCTATATCTGAAACTACTCAGAACAGATGTTCTATCAGCGGCATCAATAGGTGCAGAAAAACCTAACAACCCTAAGCCTGTAATAGTGAAATAATTTAAAAAGTTACGACGATTCATAGTAATAAAAAAAATATATATGCCAGATATTATACAAAATAAAAAATTGATTGTCAAGTAAAAATTTAAAAATATTTAAATATATTAAATAGATAGCATATAAAAGGTAAAAAATACATTAAGTTTGATGCATAATAAATCCTACCTTTACAATTGATTGTTGATTGTTGAGTATCAAGCTCCATTATAATGGGACTGTTGTTGATTTATGCAAAAGTCTCATTTAAAGACAGAATTTTTTCTAAGATAATTTTCAGCGGCTCCATAACAGAGGCAGAAACAGAGATGGAATCAGATACAAAAAGAAAACGAAAGTCATACAGGGTATTTGTTATACTTATGATTTTTAAACAGCATATGGATATTAAAAAAATTCAAGATAGATTAGCAAAATTTGCCAAGGATAGAAACTGGGAGAAGTTCCATAACCCTAAAAACCTGTCTATGGCATTGAATGTTGAATGCTCTGAACTGGTGGAAATTTTTCAATGGTTAGATACCACTCAATCTGCTGACATAATGTTATCAGACGAAGCAGAACATGTGCAAGAAGAGATGGCAGATATTATGATTTATCTAATTAGAATGGCAGATATTTTAAAAATTGATTTATCTCGTGCCGTTGATGATAAGATTATTAAAAATTCCAAAAAATACCCATTTTAAATATGTTATATAATTATTATTCAAATTCTTTGCAAAAGCTCATAAAACCTCTATCAAAAGCATTAGACGAGAACTCAAAGAAAAATATTTTATCAACCCAGATAATATGTGTGGATAATGAAAAAGTTTATCGTTATATTCAAACCACTATCGCCCAAACCCAAAAAGAGAGAATTTTTGCTAACAAAACATCAATTCAACCTGTATCATTGTTATGGAATCTTTGCAAAGGAATAACAGATAACCTACCTCCAACCAACCAATATTCTAGCTTATCATTAACCTGGCATATTTTTGCTATTATTGACAAACAAAAAAATATTCCGCAACATTTGCAACAACAAATCAAAAATAATCCAGTTGATAAGTGGATATTATGTTCACAAATTGCCGATATTTTAGATGATGCCCAATATTACCGCATCAAAGAATTATTAGATTATAAAAATAATAAAAACTGGTTAATTCAAATATGGCAACAAATTACCGACAAAAAAGAAAATGTGCCAAAGCTTATTTATAAATTATCAGAGGCGATTAAAAATAATACCATCAAAAAAGAAAAATTGCCTGATTCTTTATATCTTGTTTTGCCAACAAATACTCCGCCGATTGTCTGGCATATTATAGCCCAAATATCCACTATTATAGATGTGCATTCTTTTATAATAACCCCCACTTCTGAATATTGGACAGATTTAATCTCTCCCAAAAAACAAGCTCTATTAACGATAAGTGATGATACTGATGGATATTATGATAGTGGTAATGATTTATTAAGTTCATGGGGCAAAAGTGCACTCAATTTTTTTAATTTAATTATTGAAACAAATCCAGGAGGCGAAGAAGAGTTTTGTCAAACTCCAAATGATAAAAATCTCTTAGAGCAAATTAAAGATGATATTTATAAATTAGAAAACAATATTAAAAAAATAGACGAAAAAGACCAAAGCCTGCAAATTCATAATTGCCATAACAAACTCCGCGAATGTGAGGTAGCCTCTGATATTATTTGTGATTTGATGGTTCACAACAAAGATTTACAAAAAGAAGATATATGTATTGTGGCACCTGATATAAACGAATATATGTCACTCTTATCGGTAGTTTTTAATGTTAATAATAACTCAATATTACAGTTTCAATCTCAACACAAAAAAACATCGGATGATATTTTTATGCTGATTTTAAAATTTTCAACCAGCAGATTTTTGGTTAATGATTTTATAAATATTTTAAATCTATCTAATTTATCAAACGAAGATATTGATAAAATAACAGAGCTTTTTGCGGACAGCAACTTGCATTGGGGCAAAGATGAAAACCACAAAAAAACCTTAGGATTTTCTGAAAATAATCTCAACACTTGGGATTTTGCTTTTAAAAGATTATTTGCAAGTTATGCAATGGGTTCATATGCTGATAATTTTGCTGATATAAGTTGTATCAAAACTCTTGATAACGATAATTATAATTATAATCTATTGGGTCTATCGTATGAAATATACCAAATAATAAATAATTTTTCAACAACTTGCCAAAATCTACAAGAATTATCAAAGTGGTTGACAAACCTTAAAAAACTCAGAGGTAATTTAGCGGATTTTGCAGATTTTGATGATGGTTTTTCAAAAATGATAACAGATTTAACAAAAAACCAAAAAAACCAAAATAAACAAAAAGTAGATGCAGGTTTTATAATAGAAATTTATAAAAATTATCAATCAGACCGACAATCCTCACCTTTTATGCAAGGTGGTTTGAGTTTCTCTGACATTCACAGTAGTGCCACCATCCCTTTTAAGGTTAAATATGTTCTGGGAATGGATATGACAAAATTCCCAAGATCCGAGCAAAAAAATAGTTTTGATATTTTGTTTGATGAACCACAAAAAGGTGATATAAACAAAGCAGACGAAGACCGATATGCTTTTTTATCAACAATTCTTTCAACCGGATCTAACTTTATTATAAGTTATAACGGACAAGATGAACAAAATAACAATGAGTTGCCACCTAGCACTATTTTAAGAGAATTGCAACAATATATAGGAGATAAAAATTTAAAAATCATTCAATTAGAACATCCTTTAAATCCATATAATGAAGCATATTTTGACGAGAAAAAGAAACTTAAAAGTTATCAAAAACTTTGGTATGATACAGCAAAAACAAAAAAAGACAAAAAAATAAACACAGAAAATATGTATAAAATAACCGAAAACAAAGAACAAAAAACAGAATTTAAATTATATCAAATTTGTAATTTTTATAAAAACAGTTCCCAACAATTTTGCCAACATAATAATTTTAATCTAGACTTATCTATAAATGAAACAGAGGAGATTAAAGATGACGAACCGATGAGTTTAGAAAGTTTAGATAATTGGACTTTCAATAACAAAACAATTCACAACACAGATGATGATTTTTTTAATAATTTAATTCAGCAAGGTTTTTTACCACAAGGCAATAAAAAAGATGAATTGGAGCAAAAAAGCAAAACCATACAAAAGAAAATTCCACAGATTTTATTAGATATAAATACAGTTCAACCGACTATTTTAACCCATACAACAAAAATAGGTGGCTTTACCTTTGATATTGAAATTGAAAACTATTATAAGAATGAAGGTTTGGTTTTCACCAAAGCCAGCCCAATAAAAGGCACAGATATTATGGAGTTTTGGTTGCATTATTTATCTTTGCAACTAATACCAGATATAAATAATAAAGCAGCAGTAAAATATATTTATTTTGACAAGGACAATATTGATTTTAAAACCATAGAATTTAATGCCATACAAAAAATAGATGCAGAAAAATATTTGGAAAATTTAATAAAAATCAATAGCGAAGGCTTGATGATACCTCTGCCAGTTTTTACAAATTCAGCTTTTGAGGTTGTAGGAGCAAAAAAAATAAAAGAATGGAAATTATCTACCAAAAAAGATTGGGGATACGAATTTGGTAAAGACAACAATGAATATACCAAACTTTTATTTGATGGTGATATAATAGAATCAGATGATTTTAAAGAATATAGCAAGAAAATGTTTGCGCTCTGTGTAGAATATATAAAATGAGACCTTTGCATAATTCAACCACAATTTATAACAACAATAAAATGCACCTATTTTACCAAAAAATTCGTCCAATAGATTGCAAGCTTCCTCATTTTTTAATAAAATATGCACTATTTTCTT
>Ga0164315_10005203_pt1 | contig 10179 bp, 8 predicted proteins | sample GuaBasSedimGuay6_FD_113737 | JGI IMG/M metagenome (GOLD analysis project Ga0164315, IMG submission 113737) | Subseafloor sediment microbial communities from Guaymas Basin, Gulf of California, Mexico - Guay6, Core 4569-2, 0-3 cm | ecosystem: Environmental > Aquatic > Marine > Hydrothermal vents >... | reverse complement strand
GTTCTTCCAAATTACAAACTATTGAAGTGGAATTTGATTCCAATATCGATCAAAAACAGCTTTTGTCCATTCATGGCGTTCAACAGGCAGATAAACATACTGGAAGTAATTGGATATTGCAAGCAAATACAACAGAAGATATCCGGCCACTTATCTTTGAATTTGCGGTAAGCAATAAGCTAAAAGTATTGTCCATGCAAAAATCAGAACAAAGCCTCGAAAAGGTTTTCCAGAGGCTTACGAGGAAGAAAAGAGGGAATTAGGCTTTTTTGTTTTCAAATAATATATACCTTTGCGCCCGATATGTGGAAAGATTTGATTGATTGCAACCACAGGAAAAAATGCTAAAGCAAAAATTTATCCTCCTATCTTTCAATCAAAAAAGTTCCCCAAACGTTTATTTTGTTCAATAACTTAAAAATATATTATAATGGGATATTTATTTACGTCAGAATCCGTGTCGGAAGGACACCCTGACAAAGTAGCCGATCAAATTTCAGACGCCATATTAGATGAATTCATCGCTTTTGACCCCGAGTCGAAAGTAGCATGTGAAACCATGGTAACAACCGGCCAGGTTATAGTGGCCGGAGAGGTCAAATCAACCACCTATGTTGATGTACAGGAAGTTGCGCGCAAGGTTATCAATAAAATTGGATATACAAAAGAAGAATACCGTTTTTCGGGCAATTCATGTGGTGTGTTAAATGCCATACACGAACAATCGCCCGACATAAACCGGGGTGTTGAGCGCGAAAACCGCCTCGACCAGGGAGCCGGCGACCAGGGGATGATGTTTGGTTATGCCTGTAAAGAAACCGATGATTACATGCCATTGAGCCTGGACATTTCACATATCCTGCTCGAAGAACTGGCAGCCATCCGCCGTGAAGGCAAATCAATGACCTATCTAAGGCCCGATTCAAAGTCGCAGGTAACAATTGAATATAATGATGACAACCATCCTTCCCGTGTCCATACCATCGTGGTTTCCACACAACATGATGAGTTTGACAATGACGATGAAAGGATGCTAAAAAAAATCAAGGAAGACGTAAGGGATATATTGATCCCCCGGACAAAAAGCTTGTTGCCCAAACGTGTACAATCCTTGTTCGATGATGATTTCATCCTTCATGTAAACCCAACAGGGAAATTTGTTATCGGTGGCCCTCATGGAGATACAGGACTTACCGGGCGAAAAATAATCGTAGATACTTATGGCGGGAAAGGAGCCCATGGCGGTGGTGCTTTTTCGGGCAAAGACCCATCCAAGGTTGACAGGTCGGCGGCTTATGCTTCGCGGCATATTGCTAAAAACATTGTGGCCGCCGGTGTTGCAGATGAAATACTGGTACAGCTTTCTTATGCCATCGGAGTTGCCAAACCAGTTGGTATTTTTGTGAATACATATAATACTGCCAAAGTTGGGTTATCTGATAGCGAAATTGCCAAAAAAATTGAAGGGATCTTTGACCTGCGCCCTGCCGTTATAGAGGACAGGCTGAAACTCCGAAATCCAATCTACCTTGAAACAGCCTCTTATGGCCACATGGGAAGAACACCAAGAACAATAAAAAAGGTTTTCAACTGCCCATATCAGGGAACACTTGAAAAAGAAGTTGAACTATTTACATGGGAAAAACTAGATTTTGTGGATACGGTAAAAACAGCTTTTAGTTTATAAACATACTACCTTAAACCCGCAGACAGGTATAATTTGGATACTAATTTTATCCCGTATTTACGCTTTGGCGTTAAGTTCGTTTGCAAGAACCTGATAAACCGCAAAACATTAAGGCATTACGACCTGTTTTTGAATCAGTTTTTGTATTGTATCAATTATAGGTGCAGAGCACCGACAACATTTGTAGAAAAAGATGAAACAATTAGCAAAGGTACAGAGTACCGAAACATTTTTATTCCATCAGGTTTCGGGACCCTGCCCGACTATGCTGTTCAGGCGGGTCTGTACCTACCCTTACGATGATTATTAATGCTATAAATATTTCGGCAAGCTCAATAGAGCTGTTTCGCTGTCCCGCCTGCCAAAGCGAAGCGGCGGGCAGGTCTGGAGCTTTTCAGATAAAGTTTACGTCAATGCATATGTATGGGACTAAAATTGATGAATAATTCCTGTCTAACCCATTCATTTCATTACACTAATATAAACCCTTGCAGATTTAAGGTAATATCAAAAACCCCCTCCCAGTTGTACCAAGGAGGGGTTTTCTTATTTATAATTGAAACCTTCCTTTTGATAAAAAGGTATAGAGTAAATATAATATCTGATGATAATAATTTTCTGGTACAACTTTTATTATAGTGGAGCTCCCCATTTTAGTAGAAGTTGTTATGAAAAACCAACAATAAATATTTATGAAAATAATTACGCTAAACTTGATTTTTACAATTATACTGGCCAATGCCTTTTCCCAAAGCAAACTATCAATTGCCCCAGAGAACCCTGAATATACGAAGTTCATTAATGAATATTCATTGGGACATAAAGAAATGCAATCCGCTCCTGCCCCCTATAAATTAAATTTTGGTCAATATTTCAAAACGAAAACAGGCTTATCCCCCAAATCTTTCCCAACGGTTTACGACATGCGCATTTCCGGCCCGGGCGGCACATCATTGTTGACTTCTGTTAAAAACCAATCGGGATGCGGTGCATGTTGGGCTTTTGCCACTTGTAGCTCAATTGAGTCGGTTTGGAAAGTTATGGGCCTTGGCGATAACGACCTATCAGAAAACAATATGAAAAACTGTAGTGGGTTTGAATTAGGGCCTTGTACATGGGGGCATCATTTTATGTCAACAGCATATCTTATAAGGGGATCAGGTGTGATTTCTGAAGCGGATGATCCGTGGGTGCCCGTATCACAGGATTGCGATGTGGACCATACACCAGATACATATATCCCGGTATCGCGCTATCTCCCAGAAGACCATGATGCCTTTAAAGAAACATTGATAAATTCAGGGGCAATTTACAATACATTCAGATCTGTTTCCGAAGGTTATGAATGGATTAACGGACATTACACCTATTGCTATCAAGGGGGGAACACAACCACCCATGCCATAGCAATTGTGGGATGGAACGATACAATAACCACAGCTTGTGGAAATGGTGCATGGATTTGCAAAAACCAATATTCCACAGGTTTTGGCGAAGGGGGATACTTTTATATTTCGTATCAGGACACTCTTGTGCTTAAATACAATGCCATTTGGCCAGAGAGGGAAGAATTTGATCCGGGATTAAATATTTACCAGTATGACGATATTGGTGGTTGGCCTTTTGTGGGTTACGAAGATTCGATTGCTTATGGGTTGATAAAATTTGAAGCAACAAACGACCAGTTCATAACCAAGGTAGGCACATACACGGTTTCATTCGGGACATATCTCGAAGCAGAGATTTACAATAATTTTGATGGCACAAACCTTTCAGGCCTTTTGGCTTCCTCAACCGTGCAATATTGTGATTACCCGGGATACTGGCAGCTTGACCTTGATGAAGCCCTAAAAATAAATTCAGGGGAAGCTTTTTTTATAAAAATAAAGTACAATTCGCCGGGATGTGATTACCCTATGGCAATTGAAACCCATGAAGAAGGATATACCGACCCTCATATTGAAACAGGCAAATGCTGGACAAAAGAAGAAGGTGGGTATTGGGAAGTAATTGGGGAAGGGACTACATTTGTTGCCGATCTTTGCATTAAGGCTTATGCTTTTGATATTATGAAAATAGACCTAAAAGTTATGCTTGAAGGCCCTTTTAATGGAAACGAAATGAATACCGGCTTAACCACAAGCATACCCCTTGCACAACCATATTCAGTTTTCCCATGGGAATATCAGGGTACAGAAACTGTTTCAATTGTCCCTGGAAATATTGTTGATTGGGTCTTGATCGAGCTAAGGGAAACCACTGATGGCCCTTCAAATGCTTTATCAAACACAGCCATATTTGCCCAGGCCGCATTTTTAAAAAATGACGGGAGTATTGTCGGCCTTGATGGAACAAACGGAATTGAAGCCAATTTACATACAAATGAAAATCTTTACGCCGTTATTTACCATCGTAACCATTTGCCGGTAATGGCCTCCTCCCCCCTAAATAAAGTTTTGGATATTTACACTTATGATTTTTCAAATAATATCGACAAGGCATTTGGTGGTGCAAATGCGCAAAAACATCTTGGCAATGGCATATTTGGCATGATCGGCGGAGATGGTGTTGCCGATGGACAAATAACCAATATGGACAAAAACGACATTTGGTTTTTACAACAAGGCCAGACAGGATACAAAGAGGGGGATTACAATATGGACAGTACAGTGGCCGATCCTGACATAAACAATATGTGGTCACCAAATAGCGGGCAAGGTTCCCAATTGCCAGATTAATGAATACATCGAAAACCGATTTGAAATTATGGCATTATGATATATAACATATGATTCCCTAAAATCAAATTTACCTCACAAGAAAATTAATTTGTAATTTTACGAACATGAAAAAAACCACAATTATATTATTTTTTGTATTCCTTATTGGAATTGGAGTTAGTGCACAAACATCAGGGGAATTATCTGTCGAGGTTACCACCAGTTCGACAGGGGGAAATTATGCACCCAGGAATATCATCGCTATTTGGATAGAAGATGATGCAGGGAATTTTGTTAAAACCTTGCTGGCTTATGCACAAACAAGGATAACACATCTTAATATTTGGCAAGCCACAACATCAGAGGCCGGTAGCGAATTCAATACCGTAGATGCGATTACCGGGGCAACAAGGACCAGCCACTCAACGAGATCATGTATCTGGGATGGAACCGATTTTAACGGAACATTGGTAACTGATGGAACCTATAAAGTAAGGATGGAGCTTACGGATAAAAACAATACCGGTAATTATTCGTCTTTCCCTTTTACAAAAGGCCCCGAACCTGAAAACCTGACACCAACGGACGAACCAAGTTTTTCATCAATATCAATAGATTGGCTGCCTTCTACCACATCTATTGCAAAAAACAACAACCCTGAAAGTTATAAGGCATTTCCCAACCCTTCATCAGGGAAGTTTACTATTTCTGGGGAAAATATAAATGAGGTGGAAATCATAAATGTTAATGGTGAAATTATTTTCCATAACAGCTCTCCTACAGTTAACATCAGCTTACAACCAAAAGGGGTTTACCTGCTAAGAATAAGCACAGATATGGGGCCGGTTTTCAAAAAAATAGTTACGGAATAATTCCCTGGGAGCAAACGGGTTTATTACATTTTTGCCATCTTGGTTTTCAATAACAATAAATCCTATGAAGGCACCTATCATAAATTTGGCAATGGCATTATTTGTCGGATTGATCCTTAATGGATGCGACTTTGTCCCCAAAACCCAAAATCAAAAACCTGATCCCGGTTCTGATTGGTTTGTTACCATGTCAGGCAACAGCATCCTTTAGAAGGTTTAGTAAAGATGGTAAGCTAATGGCAGAGATCGTTCATGAAAATAATAAAGTCAAACCAGTATTAAATGAATACCCAAAAAGTGGCAAAACAAAAAAAGGATATCCAAAATATTGGAGGATTTGAAAGGTATAACAAACTGCAATAAAAAATAAACAAAAACGACTTTAAATCCTTTATGTTATTAACTTTGGGATAAACTATAAAGAAATCTCCGACAAAGAAGCACTTTATTCATTTTTCATAATTAAATATCTACTATGCCTATTTACATGGATCGCCATGATTTAAATGGTGTTACAGCTAAAGATGTGGCGTTAGCTCATCAGGCAGACATTAATATCCAGGATCAATTTGGTTGCCGGGGAATAACTTATTGGTTTGATGAAGAACGAGGGGCAGCATTTTGTTTGGTTGAAGCCCCGGAAATGAATGCTGTAAAAGAAATGCATGACCATGCCCACGGACTTGTTCCACATCAAATTATTGAAGTAGAAAGCAATGTTGTTGAAGCTTTTTTAGGGCGAATCCAGGATCCAAAGCCCACCGACAATATGGATGACGAAGGACTTCTTATTTTAAATGACCCTGCTTTTCGGGCAATTATGGCCATTGTACTTGAAGATTCAGAATTGATAGATTATCGGGTTGAACACCCACTGGCCAAAAATATCCACAAAAACTATAACGATTTATTAGAAAAAATCCTGGATCAATTTGAAGGGAGAAAGGTAGAGCATGTAAAAGATGGATTTTTAGTTTCCTTTGCCTCAATATCCAATGCAGCCTGTTGCGCCCTGGAAATCCAATCGCAATTGAAGGCATTGAACAAAAAGTCGGGGATTAATTTACAAACCCAGATTGGGCTAAGTGCTGGCGTTCCGGTTACGGGGGATGATGCCTTTTTCGGGAACACCATTCAACAGGCCAAACGTTTATGTGAAATTTCCCAAGGAGGTGGGATATTGATATCATCTTCATTAAAGGAATATCTACGTGAAGATAATTTAAAGCAACTAAATGAACAATCATCATTCAAAATTTTTAAATCTGAAGAAGAAGATTTCCTAAAGGAATTTATCCATGTTGCTGATCGTTTATGGAACGACCCTGGATTCACAGTTGATCTTTTCAATACTAAAATGGGCTTAAGCAAATCTATGATGTATAGGAAAACCATTTCATTGACTGGCCTTTCGCCCAACGACTTCATAAAAGAATACCGATTAAAAAAGAGTTTGAAACTTTTGGTTGAAACACAAAAGAACATTTCTGAAATCGCCTATGATTCAGGCTTTAGCAGCCCATCTTATTTTTCAAAGTGTTTCCAAAAGAGATATGGTATTGTGGCATCCAATTTTCTGGGTACGAGAAAAAAATAATTCCAAATAAATTATTGGAAATAGTAATGATAACGGTTTGCACTATGAATAGTTGCCGCTTGCGAAGTAAGTTCTTGTCTAGTTACACCAGACTTGAAACGGACGACAAATGTTGATCTTACTATTTTCCCGATAATTATTTATTAGCGTTTGTTAGGTGCTGGCGATTTGCATTATTCATTTTTTAAAGATAAATCCTATTTTCAATTCTTAATATATAACCAGTCGTTTCAAAAAAATGATTCATGCGTCTTGTTTGACTAACTTTAAATTTTGGATGCATTCTGTTAGAAATATATGCTTTTTTATGATGAAATGTTTTTGCGATATCTTCTTTTTCAAAAAATGCCAAAGTTTCTCTAAGTTGCTTTTCTGCATCTATTACCCATTGATTTCCAGATGCACCTCTTTCTTTAAGTTCAACAAATACTATTGTGTCGTCATATGACAAAACCCCGTCACAACGTTTTGCCATTTTTCCATTTTCCTTTTTAATCTCAATACATTTGTCGATAGCTGTAAATATTACATGGAAACGATTTTCATTTACAACTACAGCTATCCATTTAGAACCATTATTTTCATCAATGTATGCAGGAATTGATAAAGGATACTGGTCGTCACAAAGTCCGAACAGTTTTTTTCTACTATTGTATTGACATTCTTTGTCAGTAAAATCTACACTCATATTTGTTGTTGAATTTCCAATAATTTCGCAAAAAGCTCATTACTTTCTCCAAGTCTTTCATTTAACTGATTTTCATCAGAGGGAAGGCTGTTGTCATTTTCTAATAATCTTATCCTGCCATCTTGCTCATTTAATTCATATATTATAACATCTTCAGAAGCTACCATTGATTTGTGAGGTACAATTTGGTTTATTCTTGCTAAATAGAATGCAGGTTTCTTGTCAGAAAAGTTCATTAGTTTGTTAAATATATGTTTTGCTTTAACAGCTAAGGTTAAATAATTAATCAAATATGGACTGTGTGTAGTTATAATCAACTTATTATCATCATTTACATTATTGAATTTCAACAAACTATTTAATAGTTGTTTTTGTGAAGTCGGAAAAAGATTCTGTTCCGGTTCTTCTACGATATTAATAAAAGAAGAATATGTAAACTTTGCTGATAAGAATTCAAGTGAAGCTTGTTTTACGTCATCCGAAATATTTGGGTTAGAGAGAATTTGTTCTATTTCTTTTCGTATTCTTTTTTCTTCATCAATACTTATCTCTTTAATTGTATTATCATCTTTTTTCTTTAGCGAATCTGATAAAAAGTTACTTACTATATAGAGAGGAACAAAAGATTGGAAACCACTTGAGGCTTCTGAAAGTTTAATTTTATAATCTTTTCCAACTATCCAAGAAAGTTTATTAAGTTTTTGATACTCAAATTTCGCATCATTAATAGGCAATTCAACTTGTCCCTTAATTGTCTCAATGGCTTTTATGTATTCATCTGAAAATGTATATAATGTACTTGGTAGTCCTTTTAATGTATTCACATTTCTCACAGAACTAACAAAATTCCTTTCTGATGGGACATACATTATTTTGGGAAATGAATATCCATTATCATCATTTTTCTTTATTAATACTTTGCCAAATTTGAATGAAATAGAAAATGCTTTACCTACATACTCAATTATCGTTTTATCATTAAAATAATTTCCAATATTCTGATAGGAACAGTATTTCATAAAACGGTTATGAGTATTTAAGTGTTTTTCAGTAAAATCACCTCTAACTAAAGCCTTTTCAATCCATGTCAATGTTGAAATTAATTTTGCAACTGTACTTTTTCCAGAACCTTGGTTACCAATAAAAACAGTTACTTTATTAAAATCCATCCAATCATTTCTATCCTTATCCTTGAAACCATCTTTAATTGGACCAAAATTTTTTATTATTATTCTATTTATCATTTAAAAGTATTTTGCACAAAGTTACATTTTCTTTTAATTAATTTATATGTCAATTATTCTATTCAAGTATTTATTAATTTAAAAAGTAAAATCATGAAAAAATTACTGACAGTAGTATTTGTTATTTCCACATTTATGAGTGTGGTACAAGCACAAAAAGCCCCTGAAGATACACAAGCAAGCCTTTTCGACAGACTTGGCGGGACCGAGGGCATTACATCAATTGTTGACGATGCCGTTGCGGCACATAGCATTAATCCAGTTATAAAGGCCAGGTTCCTTCCTTATGACGAACAACCCGAAAGATTGGCACTCATAAAGCAGCACTTTGTGGAATTTTTAAGTGCAGGGACAGGTGGTACTGCCCAATATACTGGAAGGGACATGGAAACAACACATACCGGAATGAATGTGAGCCCGGAAGAATTTATGGCCCTTGTTGATGATTTTATGATGGTATTGGACAAACACAAAGTTACCGAACAAACGAAAAAAGATATGCTCTTTATTTCCTGGTCATTGAAAGGGATGATTATTGGCAAGTAAAAACTAACCAAATTCCGCTTCTTTTATCTGCTAAGATCGTAAAAGATCTTAGCGGGTTTTTCCTTTACCGGGTTATCATAATCTTCCCCGATTGCCCATTTGCACCATTTCCAATTCGATAGGTATATAAGCCCGGTCGGACTTCTGTGCCATTATCATCTCTTCTGTCCCAAATAACTTCCTCCCCTTTGCCAGAACCGGCAATTATCGTAAAAGATTTTATTTTTTCACCAAGGGGATTATAAATATCCAAAGTTAAATTTTCATTCAATCCTGATTGGATATTGAAATTCACATTTACTGAAGAAGGGTTGGGAAAAGCTGTTATCTGGAATATGTTACTATTTATCCCCCCAACATTTGCCAATAATTCTGGATCAATTAAGAACACAACCTGAAAATCCCCTTCACTGGTTGTTATATCCAAATATTCATCTACATAATCATACAAGGCAAGACTGCCTGGAACGACCCCTATCTCCATGACCAATGAATCACCTGCATCAACCGTATAAGGGAATTGAGGTGCTGAGGGAAATCCGATATGGCAATATCCAAATTGGAAAATTGCAGATTCCACTATCACGTTTTCCTCCGTATTGTTTATAACATAAACATAATGAGGCCCAGAATCATCACAAATTACCGTATCGGGATGGATCTCCAATTCCCCCTGGACATTAACAGGCCCAAGTATGCCGTCCATTTGTATATTTTGCCCGTAAATATCACGGCTTGAACCTCTTTCGTCGCCCCAAACGGCTATCCACTGGCCATTATGCAAACTACCAACATCAGGATGGAGTTTTTGGGACTGCACCGAAC
>Ga0164315_10005202_pt1 | contig 10179 bp, 11 predicted proteins | sample GuaBasSedimGuay6_FD_113737 | JGI IMG/M metagenome (GOLD analysis project Ga0164315, IMG submission 113737) | Subseafloor sediment microbial communities from Guaymas Basin, Gulf of California, Mexico - Guay6, Core 4569-2, 0-3 cm | ecosystem: Environmental > Aquatic > Marine > Hydrothermal vents... | reverse complement strand
TGACCTGATTGAAGGTGTGCCGCTCCACCGCCCCTACGCCGCGCCAAGCGAATGGCCCAGAGACGTACAAAAAGACCAATGTTTCAGCTTAGTCGCGCCACCCCTACCACTTCTTTTTCGTAACTACGAAAGAAAAGCTATGTTTGTCACACTGTCACTGATGCAATTTCTGGCACAGTCCTCAACGCAGTTGAATTGCATGAGTGACATTGTGACAACGTGACATTGTGACAACGTGACAATTGCGACAACATGACAATGTGACAATATAACAACGTGATAACGTGATAACGTAGGGGTGGAAACGATATTGACACTTTCTTGCAACCATGGTATAATTTCAAAAGGAGGTATTATATTATGTTCATACACGGTAAGCGCGATAAGAATCACATCCAAATAGTAAATTATCTTGAAGAGCGTGGATGCGAGGTTTTTTGTTCGGCTGATTTAGGTGACGGCTTTCCAGACTTGGTAGTGTCTTATAATAACCACACCTTTCTGGTAGAAGTAAAATCCGAAACCGGAGAGTTAACACAGGCGCAGGAGCGTTTTTTTATGCGATGGTTAGCGCCGGTTCATGTCGTGAGAAATCGTAACCAAGTAAACCTTTTAGTAGACTACTATCAAACAAAGAGAGGTTAATATGTCCAATCCCTTGCAATACACATTGCGGCGCAATAGACTCACCATCCCGCCCTCTTATGCGGCCTACGTTAATGCACCGTCCATTTATACCGACAAAATAGTCAAAGCCATTGCCGAGAGAAACCCGGTGTTAACGGAAGACATTGTCCTGAACGTGATAGATACGCTGAAAGACGTATGTATTGACGAATTGGTGAATGGGAATCGCGTAACCATCAATAATTTTTTACGAATATCCCCCTCTATCCGGGCGCGAATTGATAGCGTCGATTACTCAGTCACAGCGTCTGACTTAGTGCTGAATGCAAGTATTCAAACAGACATGTTGGATACAGTACGTCAGCATATAACTTTTGAACGTGATAGTGCGAGTGAGAAGCAGCCGATACCATTATCCTGCTCGGCTAGCTCAGGGTACCAAAATCTGCTCTATGGGTTATCTACCGTTCGCGGCAACGATATGAATTTCAATCGTGAAAAAACCGATGAAGGCGTTTTCATAGAGAATACAATAGAGGAGGGTATCGTCAACGCTCCTATTGAGTACGGCACTGTCACCAACGGAACGATTGTATTTAATGTTCCGGCGTTAACGGAGCCTACCAGTAAAAATAGCAATGAGTACGCGCTCATTGTAAGGACACGATATACCGCAAACGGAACATTGCGGGAAGGCAAACTTTCTCAGGCGTTACGGACGACGCGCCAAATGCTGAATTCTGACCTCGACACTGCGGATGCTAGAATCTTTGCGGGTTTTGGGTTCACAGAAGAGTTAGAAGAATCCAAAATTGAGGCAGCTGCGTATTCAGTAGCTGGGGGGAATTATGACTTCTATATCAAAGTGTCCCTTACCCAGAGCGGAGAGCAGGATGAAAATTCAACACTCCTGATGACGGTTGGGAAAACGGATATAAGCGGTAATGTCAACGAAAGTGCCCCTATCACTGTCCTGTGTAGTACGGATAGCCAGTCAATCACCTTACCGTGTTTGGTAAGTAACTCGTCTGGAGTTACATCAAATTTGACATCCTTGACGATTTACGTAGAGTCATTAATTGCGTTGGGTAACTTGGTCAATACGAATTACAACGGAAGCATGAGTGAATATGTTTCATTAAGCAACCCGACATCATAATATTTCCCGCCACACCTGATTTCAGGTGTGGTCAATAAGGATACCCAGCATGATTAATGGTGAAAACTCAATATGGAAAGTAAGATTAATGACCACTGTAACCGCAGTATCGTTATCTATGTGTTCATTACTGTTTTCCATAAGCTTTGGTATTACATTAGGCGAGAACTTTCTTATTAGCACCATATTTGCCACCATGCTTGCAACAATAGCAGTGGCGGAATTTCTATCCGCGAATTTCTTAATATTCGCATTAAAGGAAAGAAACACGGTGATTATCTTTGCCGCATTATGGCTAATGCTGGGCGGAATGGGTATTAGTATAATTGCCGGACAATCAGCCTTACAACAAGCCGTATCCGAGACAAGGGATACAAATAAAAGAGAGTCTGATACCTATCGTCACCTGCAAAATAGAATTGACATCATGCAGAAAGAGTATGATAGTCTTTTCATATCCGATAGCGCAATAAAGGAGGCAAGAAAGGGGGCGGAAAATGCGACAATCGCTATCAAAAAGCTATTAGCGGCACCTGCCACTAATTCAAGAGGACGGAATGCAGGACTTGTCTCCACCAGAGTGGGTGATTGCCAGCGAAGTGGATATTACATTAGTAAATACTGCCCAAGCATAATTGAAAAGAAACGGGAGTTAAGTGGCTATCTAGCCATTATTGAACAAGGTAATGCCTTAAAAGAGAAGCAGTCGCAGATTCTTTCCCTGAAAGACACAATGATGGATAGTGGCTTAAAATCTATATCAGGGGAAATACCGGGAATATTAGCGTTAAGTAACGTATTGAGTGTCAGCCCAGAAAAGCTGTCAAATAGCGTATTTCTCTTTTTGGCGATATTCTGTGAAGTATCCGCTATGCTACTGTGGGGTATCCGCGCATCATTAATCAAAAAAGAAAGTGGGGAAGAAGTGGAGGCGATTACTCGCTCATTCGTGGTTACGGAATCACGCCCCCCAACATCTTATCAGTCTACACCCGCTATCTCGAAACATCGCTCAAACCAGCAACATCTAACTTGTGAAAACAATTGGAATGACGTTAATAGCGACGTTTACAAACACGCCACCAAGGCACTTCATGAAAAGGTAATATCCCCAACCGCATACTCAATAAAAAAATGGGGTAATCAAAACGGTATCAAGTTTACCAGAGCGATGGTGACTGACTTACAACAAAAATGGATGAATGCGGGCTTGGTGCAGAAAAAAATAATCAGGGGTGTGAACTCATTTTCAGTAACATAATAGCACTCTTTCTTTGTGGCTACGAAAAGAAAGCAGCAGCTGCACAACCGGTTAACTAGTCATTATGACCGGTTAACTAGTCATTATGACGGGTTAACTAGTCATTATGACGGGTTAACTGGTCATTATGACGGGTTAACTGGTCATTATGACCGGTAGTTTGGTCAGCGATTAAACCGATAGACCGGTGGGGTTTGGTCAAAGAGACCGGTAAGCTGGTTAGTGATTAAGCCGATATATACTCGTGAACCAGTGAAGGTGTTGGTTTTTTTGTTAACTATGGTGGGTTGGTGAAAGGTGTTGAGTTTTTTAGTTAATCAGGGGTGTATGATTTTCAAATTGACCAGTCAATCGGTGATTTGGTTAAAGTGACCGGTAAGCTGGTCAGCGATTAAACCGATAGACCGGTGGGGTTTGGTCAAAGAGACCGGTAAGCTGGTTAGTGATTAAGCCGATAGACCGGTGGGGTTTGGTCAAAGAGACCGGTAAGCTGGTTAGTGATTAAGCCGATAGACAGGTGGTTTGGTTAGTGATTAAGCCGATATATACTCGTGAACCAGTGAAGGTGTTGGTTTTTTTGTTAACTATGGTGGGTTGGTGAAAGGTGTTGAGTTTTTTGGTCAATCAGGAGGGGGGGTGATTTTCAAATCAACCAATCAATCGGTGGTTTGGTTAAAGAGACCGGTAGTTTGGTTAGTGATTAAGCTGATAGATACTCGTGAATCAGTGAAGGTGTTGGTTTTTTTGTTAACTATGGTGGGTGGGTGAAAGGTGTTGAGTTTTTTGGTCAATCAGGGGAGGGTGTGAAAGGTGTTGGGTTGGTATGCCGTTTGTGATTTTTCATTTTAAACCTGAGGTCAAGTCGGTCAGGTGAGGTGGCGTGGGTAGAATCACGTTTCTTTTTTGATTTTGTGAAGGTGTTGGTTTTTTTGTTAACTATGATGGTGTGTGAAAGGTGTTGAGTTTTTTGTTTACTATGGGAGGGAGAAAAATTAGAATGGGGTGTGTGATTCTCCTCCTCGAAGTTTGAGAAGAAGAATCAATGGGGTGGGATTAGACGGGGATAATGTACGGGTATAATTTGGCGCGACGTGCCCGGCGAATCATGTCCCAAGTTCCGCCGGATTTTCTACCGTGCCAAAATGCGATAACGACTGGGTTTTCGTGCATTGCAAATTTCAACATCCAATCGTTGCGTATCGGCCCGGCTGAGAGTCCGTGAGTATTCCAGTCGGCTGGGAATAGTCGACATGGTATTTGGTTTTGTGCGGCGAAAATTTCACCAAATCTGTCTCCTCCTTTTGGGCATTTTCCGCTTACGATTTCAGTGTTTTGCCAGTTTGCGTGTGGCAGGATTCGACTCCAGAGTTCCGACAATTTCCACACGCCGACTGTTGCATCGTCATATTGGCGTGTTCCCGCTACAATTACACGGTATATTGTACGTTTGAGATATCGTCTGGCATGTTCAGCTATCGTGTCGGCATGGCAGTGATATGGGTAACAATGGCATGTTAATTGTGTCGTCACATTGTGCCGTTCGCGGTCAATGATATCTGCAAATTCCCGGGTGTTTTCGATGGTGGGGAGTGTTGCGCGTGCGTACATGGCGATTACACGTTCGCGCTCTGTAGGGGTTCTGTTTTCCATCGGCCATGGGTTGCCGAGCGACGTGCGACGGTCGACACGAATGGTGTTTGGGTGTGTGGGGTGGGTGTCGCGCACGGTGCGAATGATAATCATGGTTTTTTCCTCGTAGTGTGTTGAGACGGGTATTATACTAGTTTGCGAGGATTTTCCCTTGACTTATATCAAGGCATCGTGCTTTTTTGAGGGGAGGGGTGAAGGAAAAAGAGATAGGATTAAGAAAAGGAGAACCCGGGGGCGACTCGTTCGCTGTTGACCTCAGGATAAGTTAAACTTAGAGAAAGCTCACTCGTGGCTCGCTAGTTAGGGATGATGTTGAGTTCATTAAAGGATTGTCGCTCGCCGTCGCTACTTAGTGACAATATTGAGTTAAATAAAGGTGTACCGCTCCAGCGCCCCCTACACAGCGCCAAGGAAAAGCCCGGGGCGTTCCTGACATGGCGCCAAGAAAAAGCCCCGGGGCGCTTCTTTCTTTGAAATTTTGGCAGAATAACCGGGCCTTCAAAAAAAACCCGCACTAAAAAGTACGGGGGGTAATAACTATCGTTGATTATCCTTGAAGGTACGGGTAACTTTGCTAGAAATAACACCTAACAAGTGGTTACCATAAGTAACACCACCCTTGTAGTGTCTTTCATCCCACTTAGGACGCATACGTGAACTAGAACGAAAAAGGGAATCCAGTTGTTGTATACCGCCACCTACCTTTGGGTCAAGGGCATAAAAGGCAAGTAAAGCAAGTAACGTAAAATCACCACGGCTTCTATCCCCACCGTCGGTATTATTATAAAACATACGCACCTTGTCGCCATTTTTCGCGTTAAATGCAATGCGAAGAACGTCTTCGTTACTCAGGAGCGTATCACTATCGCGCTTCGATTCAGAAGCGGGATTACTATTAACCGGCTGCTCCTTTCTGACGTAAGGCCCGGCTTCTGACGGATTAGCAGCTGGCGAAGGTAAAAAGAAAGCATATCGTAACCAGCGCAACGGCATAGGCAATGAATTCAATCCCGTTGTAGATATGTAAAGCGCATGACCGGTCACGGTCAATGTTTTGGCACTCTTTCCAGAATACCACTCTATGCCCTGGTGTGGAAACTCCTTTTCGTAGTAAGGACTACCAGGTAGGATTTTGGCGTGTTCAATTGAATTGGCTGGTAACCGGCCCTTACCAAAAACCCGTAAACCAAGCCCTGACGGCGATATTTCAATATAGGTACCACAAAACGCCGAGATAATGCGAGAAGCCAATCCTGACGGTACGATTTCACCATTCACAACCTTTAAGCAATGGTCAACATCAATACCCCAGATAAAATCGGATTCAATGAAATTGTAACCAATGCCAGCGAACACTTTAGAGGCGCCAGTCGTACCATTGTAAGCGCCTAACACGATATCGAAGGTGGATAGGTTACTAAGCGTGTTGTTAGCCGCAAATCTACCGTTTGGCAAAAAAGGCGGTTTACCCAATTTCACACTACCATCCTTCCGTCGCGTAGCGGTATACCCCCAACATGTCCACCGTTTTAAGTTGCGTAACTCAATCGGGATACTATTTGGTTCAACATCGCTATCATATCCTTTCAAGCGTATCATTGAAGTACGCTCAGTTTGAGGAAAGGTGAGGGCACCCACGTCTATAGAGGGGATTTTCACCTCTGGGAAAATAATTTCCTCAGGATGGATTGAATAATCGTCATGAGAGTACTTTCTCATGAAAATACCATACTGTTCCTTAGTCATGTCTCTGGAGGATTTGATACCACTTTCCTTCAGAATGTCCGTAAACTCCTTTTGTCCAGTTACCGGTAAAACACTCGACTGGTAACAGTATTCACTGTACTCTTCATCGGTAATCATGTTATTTACCTCAGTTGATACCAACATTATTGTTGCGATAACTCTATCAAAATAGAGGTACCACTCTTGTGCTCACGCGCCCGCCCATGGTCAATAAGCGGCTGAATAGCAACCTTTGCCGCCTTGGCGGTAGTTAAGCCACAAACACGGTCACGATACAAAGTTCTTAGCTTGAACATACCGTTGGGTTCAGCTTTGGCGGAATTGCTTCGCATCCAATCCTCCAGTTCAGCTGCCTGTGATAACGAATCTGGCTCAGCATCCGTAAGGTCAATCAAGCGAATCGCCTCACTAAAATAATAACGAGCCAGTGTAATACCCCGCACCATGTTCTCTTCGCTTATCTCTAACGAAAGCGCATTTTCCATCAATTCGATGGTAGCCGCAAGCTTAATGGCGTGCATTTTAACTCTTGCGGCTATCTCTATAACGCGCTTGTAATCGGTGCTCTCTTTCTGCATTAAATCCCAGGATAATGCGAGCCAGGCTTTTTCTGCGCCGTCCGATAAGGAAATACTCATTAAGGACAGTTCAAACGTAGGCGTCACCTTAATGGAATCCAATAATAAGGCAATCTTATCGGAAAAAACCGCGATATCAGCCTCAACAGCCGGGTCATACTCACTTGACTCAATTTCAAACCGCTTCTCAATAGGAACGGGAGCAGGGGAACACATGAGAAATCGTGCCATAAACCCCTGCCCTTTCATTGTCGAGGAGGAGAAAAAGGTTTTCTCGGCAATAACCGGTTGACACATCAAGTGCATTGATAACCGGCGATTCTGCATTGCAATATTACCCTCCACTCGAGAGCGCGTAACGAGTCCACCATCCCACAATGAAGAGTAACCAGAGATACTTTTAACCCGTTGGTCTCCAGACATGCTAAACCCAGAAAGCATTCGTCCCGCCTCGTCAGTATAAATACCGAGATACGGTTGATTAACCAGTGTCTTTACCGCCGCTTCGTACGTTGGTTCTTCTGGCAAATATGAACCGGATATCGGCTCAATAGGCTCCGGTAACTCCGGGTTGTCTTTCACGTCACGTTTCCAATTTTTGTACTCGACTTCCCATTCTCTGTGTTGGTCACTCTTTGATACTGACCATTCTTTATGCGCTTTCATGGCGAGATTGTGAGCACTTGTCTTGCCGCTGCCTGATTCGCCAACAGTGAAATAAAAATTATTCAGTGGTAAGTGGCGATACTTCCGAAGCACATTCGCATAAGAGCCTACGGCAAGCGACGCGCTGCTAAGAACGCATTGTGCACAAATACCGATGGGGGCAGCCGTCGCTAAATGAATAGCGTGTGCCGCTCTGGACATGCAGTCTCCGAGCGCATCAAGGGGGTATGCCTCACCCTGTTCCTTTTCTACCTTTAACGGTAAGTTGTCACCAAAATCACCAAACGCGCCCTCTTCAGGCTTTCTTCCCTTGGCGGGTATATTGTTATTCTTAATGAATCTAGGTGTGAATGACATAAATATTGTCTCTTTAAATTGTTAAATAGCAGGGCCTTCATTTTACCTCTACCCTCGTAGGTGTAGAGAGAAGAGTACCTTTATTTTACCCGCCCTTACTCGTAGACGCGGAAAGAAAGGGTAGTATAAAGGCTGAGGCGTATTATACATGAAATTTTCTAATAATACAACCTTTATTTTACCCGTTCCCACTCGTAGCTACGGAAGGAAAGTAGGCAGTGCATAATGAAGGGGCATTATACAGTAATTTACATAAATGTACATAGGTAATTAAAAATAATTATTACACTGTCTCAATGTCACATTGTCACATTGTCACAGTGTCACAATGTCGCACCACTTAAAAAAACAAAAGAGTAATAATAATAATAACCACTGAAAGACGTTTTCTCTTTCTTTCATAGATACAGAAAAAAAGCCAGTCTACACATTAATCACCACATGCCAAGCGCTTCACATTAATCACCACATGCCAAGCGCTTCACATTAATATGAACGTAACACTGAGCGAACGGAGTCGAGTTAATACATGCTAAATACTTTCTTTCCGTAGTAAGAGAATAATGACATGACACTGTGACAGTGTGACAGTGTGACATCGTGACAACTATATTTATACTACTATTGTTGCTTTTATGAATATGTGATATAATATATATTCGCCCAACTATAGGAACGCGACATGACTATTACTCCGAAAACATTTGCACTCTTGTACGCTCAAGTGGATGCTTATAATGAGCTTGAGCGTGAATATAATCACTGGTCAAGAAAGCGTCACGATATGTGTGATAGGATAGAGGGGTGGAGACAGTATAACAAGAAAATGCTTAGCATTCGTCACAAAGCTGAACTCCTCGTGATGGACTACCTGGCTGAAAATAGGTATCATCTTTATATTATGCCCGGTATCGCAGAGAAAACGACAAATTGTCTACTCTGCACGAGTGAGGAGGAGTTAAAAGAAGAACTTAATCTGTATAGCGATGACGATGAAGACGACGTCTAATTAATACCTCGACGCGGAGTGAAATATATTCACTCCCGTATTACCCGCGGAGAATCATATGGTACCAGTTATTTCAACAAAACCATGTATGAATGCGGTACGTGCGATTGTTGACGGCGAGGAACGATATCTTACGGCGTTACTCTTGGCCGACAGCATGATTAGCAGCTTCCAAAGAAACAATGCAAAACGCAAACTTCTGAAGAAGTATGAAAGGGAAAGGGAAGGACAAATGATGGGACTTTACGACGAACTGGATCGCCTTTTTGCCGGAGTTAAAGTTCCCGCTAAGGACGTAAGGGCGTTAGGGGAAAGTATGCTGTTATCAGCGCATCCCCAACAAGACTTAATTGATTTTTATACCAAACATGTTCGCATGTACTAACAAGAGGTGTACCATGAAACCCCAGATTGCCCCATCATTATCGGCTACTGAGCGCGATATTATCAATATCATTGAAGAATACAATCTCTACCTTATGGAGAGCAATTGTGTTAAAAACGCCCTTCCACCATCAAGTGTGATGGGGTTATTAACCAGAGAAGAAGCGTCGTTAAAGAACATCACAAGCGCTTTGTTATTAACGGTAAGAGAGCGGTTGGACGCAGCTGTACTCGAACAATTTGAGGACACAATTGTTGATGATGATGACATGACGCAATCCGTGGATTTTCTCCTTTCCAATTTAGACACCCCAGTCAATTTGTTGAATGCGCTATCAAGAAAGCAAAACAGTGACGAGGATTACTACGTGATTGAAAGAGAGTTTTAGCGGTTTAGGCGTGACTAATTGCCCACCGATTGCGCCTAAAGGCGTTTTTAGCAAAAAGGAAATCGGTGGGTTGTCATACTGTCACAGTGTCACAGTGTCACACTGTCACAGTGTCACAGTGTCACAGTGTCACAGTGTCACAGTGTCACAACTTAGTGTCGGACTCTTTGCTATATTTAACCTTTTTTCCGCTTCGCGAAGCGGGCTCGTGACGAGATATTGTTTGAATAAGCTTAGTCGCGCCACCCCTACCACTTCTTTTTCGTAAACACAGAAAAGAACTTGGACTGTTTTCTTCGGTAAACCCACCATCGCGCCTAGTACTCGCATCGCCCATCAAACAGCGAAGCAGC
>Ga0164315_10005201_pt1 | contig 10179 bp, 9 predicted proteins | sample GuaBasSedimGuay6_FD_113737 | JGI IMG/M metagenome (GOLD analysis project Ga0164315, IMG submission 113737) | Subseafloor sediment microbial communities from Guaymas Basin, Gulf of California, Mexico - Guay6, Core 4569-2, 0-3 cm | ecosystem: Environmental > Aquatic > Marine > Hydrothermal vents >... | reverse complement strand
GCCAGGTCATAGTCGTTATGGGCATGAAAATCGAAATTTAATTCAGGATACCTGGTCATCATATCCAGACAGAAATCGTAAGCCTCCTGCTGGTTCAGGATTCCCAGGGTATCGGGAAGCATAAACCGGTTGATGCTTTCATCTTTGAGGGCATCAAGCACTTCATACATATATTCGGGTGAATTGCGCATGCCATTGGACCAGTCCTCAAAATAGATGTTCATACTGATATCCATTTTCCTGGCAAGGGCCAGTACCTGCTTCACATCGGCAATATGTTCGGCCGGTGTTTTCTGAAGCTGAGTCTGACAATGTTTTAAGGAGCCCTTCATCAGGAGGTTATTGACCTTTCCTCCTGCCTTCTGAATCCACTTCAATGAGATGTCCCCATCAATAAATCCAAGAACCTCCACTTTTTCCAGGTGACCATGCTCCCTGGCCCAGTTAAAAATAAGTTTGGCTCCCATAAACTCACCTTCAGAAACCCTGGCAGAGGCTACTTCAATGCGATCCACATTTAACTCTTCAAGAAGCAATTTTGCAATATAGAGTTTCTCTGTGGCGGTAAATGTCACTCCGGAGGTCTGTTCCCCGTCCCGGAGTGTGGTATCCATGATGGTGATCTTCATAATCAGCTTAATTAAGTTCTTGACTTTTCAAACTGAGCAATCTTTTCTTTGATGTTCAGCAGGTATTCTATGTCATCGTATCCGTTGAGGAGGCACTCTTTTTTATAGGGAGTGATCTGGAAGAATTCCGATTCACCAGTGGCAAGCAGCCTGATCTCCTGTTTTTCAAGATCTACTTTGATCAGGGTTCCAGCATCGGCTTCGATGGCCTTGAATATGGAGACCAGGAAATTGTCCGATACCTGTACCGGGAGAAGTCCGTTATTGAGGGCGTTATTTTTAAAAATATCTGCAAAGAAGTTGGATATAACTACCTTAAATCCATAATCATGAATGGCCCAGGCGGCATGCTCTCTGCTGGATCCACTTCCAAAGTTCTTTCCACCTACCAGGATTGCACCAGAAAATTTGGGGTTATTTAGAGGGAAGTCTGCCTTGGGATTGCCGCTTTTATCGTACCTCCAGTCCCTGAACAGGTTTTCCCCAAAACCTTCCCTGGTGGTTGCTTTAAGGAACCGGGCCGGAATAATCTGGTCCGTATCCACATTTTCGATGGGAATGGGTACTGCCGCGGATTCTATATTTTGAAATTTTTCGATTGACATGGATTCAATTTTTCTAATTAATGTTTCGAGGATCGGTAACACGACCTGTTAGAGCCGCGGCCGCAGCAGCCAGTGGACTGGCCAGCATGGTTCGGGAACCCGGCCCCTGTCTGCCTTCAAAGTTCCTGTTCGACGTGGCAACAGCCAGTTTACCTTCGGGAATTTTATCGTCATTCATGGCCAGACAGGCAGAACAACCAGGTTGTCGCAACTTAAAACCTGAAGCCTCAAGGGCTGCGGTAATACCTTCCTCATTGGCCTGTTTTTCTACCTGCTTGGATCCGGGTACAATCCACGCAGTAACCTGATCGGCTTTGCGGCGTCCCTTTACAAATTTGACCACCTCCCTGAGGTCTTCAATCCTGCCATTGGTGCAACTACCCACAAATACGTAATCTACCTCACGGCCTTCAATGGGAGAGCCGGGCTCGAAACCCATATAGGCAAGTGATTTTTTGTATGATTCCCGGGTGGCTGGATCAACCTCCTCCACCGTCGGGATGTGATCTTTTATTTTTGCACCCATTCCGGGGTTGGTTCCATAGGTGATCATGGGTTCAATATCGGCGGCTTCGAAAACAAGCTCCTTGTCAAAAACCGCATCGTCGTCACTCTTTAATTTTCTCCATTTTTCCACTGCCTGGTTGAATTCTTCGCCCTTTGGGGCAAATTCCCTGCCTTTTACATAGTCAAACGTGGTTTGATCGGGTGCAATGAGTCCGCCCCGGGCACCACTTTCAATACTCATGTTGCATATGGTCATCCTACCCTCCATGGAGAGGTCCCTGATGGCCGATCCTGCATATTCGATGAAATATCCGGTGCCTCCGCTAGCTGTTATTTTGGCTATAATATAGAGGATCACATCTTTGGCGGTGACTCCTTCAGATAATTCTCCTTCCACCGATATACGCATCTTTTTGGGCTTGGGCTGAAGGATGCACTGGGTGGCCAGGACCATCTCCACCTCACTGGTACCGATCCCAAATGCCACACTCCCAAATGCGCCGTGTGTGGAGGTATGGCTGTCACCGCACACCATGGTCATACCTGGCTGTGTAATTCCAAGTTCGGGGCCAATCACATGGACAATGCCCTGGTAAGGATGGTTTAGTCCATACAGGGTAACCCCATGCTTCTCACAGTTTTCGGTTAATTTATTCACCTGGAACCTGGAGAGTTCATCTTTTATGGGTAAATGCTGATCCACTGTAGGTACATTGTGGTCGGGGGTGGCCACTGTTTGTTCGGGTCGAAAAACGCTGATTCCCCGGCTGTCTATTCCTGCAAATGCCTGGGGGCTGGTTACTTCATGAATTAAATGTTTGTCAATATAGAGGACCGACGGACCTCCCTTGATCTTATCAACCACATGGGCATCCCAGATCTTGTCAAATAATGTTTTTCCTGCCACTTTTGTTCAAATTTATAATAAGCCGCAAATGTAAGAAACTTCTGTAACAATCTGATAACAAAACCCCTGGTAAATGTGACAATTTAACAGGAATTAAAGGCGAATCAGACCTGTCTGGAAGAGATCGGTTTTGGAGAAGTTAAAAATTGTATATATTTGAAATAGTGTCCTTAATCAAAGATTTATGAAAACAATCCTTCAGGTTTTTATTTTTTGGCTCATTTCGGTGTGTGTGGTTTATTCCCAGGAGCCTGCAGACGTGATTTCAAGCGATACCTTTTCAACGGCGATCGACATGTTTGAAGTACCTGCTCCTATGGATATCACGCTCACTTATGATATGAAAGCCTTTCAGCGGAATAAAAAAGAAGATGAGTATGTAGATGTTCATTTTCTCTATCAATTTAACGATACCCTTCAGATAGAGCATACCCTCAGGATCAAGCCCCGGGGTCAGTTCAGGAATAGCTATTGTAGTTATGCTCCTTTTTGGCTGAATATAAGGAAAGCAGACGTTTTGAATGAGAATTTACAGGAGGTCAAGAAGTTCAAGGTGGTTACTCAGTGCAGGGGAGGGAAGGACTATTCCGATTATGTATTAAAAGAGTACCTGGCCTATAAAATCTATAACCTCCTGTCTCCCGTAAGTTTCAGGGTACGACTTGTTCATATGAAATACATTGATACTGGCAGGAAAAACAAATTGACAGAAAGCTGGGGGTTTTTAATTGAGCCTGAGGAGATGGTGGCTGAGAGAAATGAGGCCATTGTTGTGAAAAAGGATGAAATATCCATGCGCTATATGCGGACCCAGGAGTTGGATGTAGCCGCTATGTTTCAATATATGATTGGGAACCCGGATTACTCCATAGCGGGAAGGCACAATATGAAAATTCTGGGATTACCTGGATTTGGCGCCGAAGGATACACTCCGGTCCCCTACGATTTTGACTTCACGGGAATTGTTAATGCTGAATATGCCATACCGGGTGATAACCTGGGAATCACCTCAGTCAGGCAGAGGTATTACCTGGGTCCCTGCCGTGAAGACCATGAATTTCAGGCAGCCATTGACCATATCGATAGCCACAGGGATGAGATTTTAGAACTGGTGTCGGAATTCCCATACCTGAATGATAAACACAAAAAGGAGATGATTGGTTATTTGGATAACTACTTTAACAGTGCTTCTGGCCCAAACTTTATTAAAACTAAAATAAGAACTACCTGTCGCTAGTTTTGCCTCTTTGCAGCCCGCCGCATCTGTCTCTTCCTTTTTCCCGGACGATCGGTCCATGAACAGTTACCACCCTTTGGCATCTTACCGTATGACTCGCTTAAAAGCTTAGACTTTTTGTCGCGGGGACAACCAAACATCACACTGGCACCTATGCGCAGGTTAATTGTTCGGGTGTCAAACGGATAGAAGAAGCCAAGAATGTTATCGGATACCACATGCCACTGTAATCCCTTACCATAAAAGGCAAATCCTGCTCCAATGTTTTTGATGCTGTTATTCAGGTAGGACCAGCTGAGGGTAGCCAGAACTCCTTCAGTTAACTCCGAGGTGGCGGTGAGTGTGAGTGATGAGTGTATTTTACTCCTTAAAAACAGGTTCCGGTTAACCACACCCAAAGATAGCCTCTCCCTGATCTGGTAGCTTCCTCCAAGAAAGAGTTGGGTGGGGAGCACAGTAATATAGGGCTCCTGAGTGACTGTAATGTCGAATGAGTTTATAATGGAATCCACAAATTCATTCAGAAAATCCCAGGAGACCGCATTGCCGTCCGTATACAGTTCATCGTATTGAAAATTCCCTGTGGCGTTTACGTTGTTAAGGTCGGTGGTCCACCGAACCAGGCCCAGGTCCAGCAGGCTGGCCGACAGGGTCACTTTATCATCCCACCTGTAGATGGCTCCAAGATCCACAGAGAGTCCAGGATTTCTCCTGTTTAGCATCAGCTCTGTATAATTAAACTCGTTCAGTGTTACGTCCGTGATGTTGCCTTCCTCATCCAGAACATAGGTAATGGGAAGTGAGCTGTTGAGGGTATAGTTGCCATTCAGCAGCAGTCCGAAATTATTTCCATCGGTAGAAAACTGTAAATCCGATTGTCCGGTGGAAATATTGGCTTTCCCAAAGAGCAGTTTGGCTCTGATTCCGAGGGTCCAGTATTGATCTACCACTTTTGATGCCCCCAGGGCATATTCGCGCAGGTAAGACCCGGTGGTCCGCAAACCATTGAGCCGTGCAGTTTCTCCCACATAGGGGCTGTTCCCTTTGATGACCAGTGTGGCTGCGGTTTTGGGAACTGTCTGATACATAGAGGCTCTGTCGGCAATATGAAAGGTAAAGTAATAGGATTTGAACTTGTATCCAACAGAGACCGGATGTATGATATCCTCATTTGCTGCCAGGTCCATATGGTGCATCTGACCCAGAACCCCTTCCAGGTTCCAGTATTCGCCACCTGCCAGGTCGTTGTAGGTGAAAGCCGTATTGCTTATGTTCGTATGCAGTGAAGAGAGCATGGGAATCCCCACAAACCATTTACATTGTAATTGGACCGCTGGATTTAAAAGGTTGGACTGGGGGACCTGGTGTAACAGGTAGAGGGTATTGCTCTGTTGGCCAAATGAGGAGATAGCCAGGAGTAATAGCGTTCCTGTCAACAGTGCCGGGATCCGGTGACTGTAACTCCGCCTCAAAATTCGGTGATTAGGTCCACCATTGCTCCCATATCAACGATATATTCAAAATCTCGATAGTATGGAATCAGGGTTGAATCCACATCGGAAATAAAGAAACCTGCCCTGAAATAGACGGAGGTGGCGCTCCCCAGTGCAAAGACCCTCTCCCTGTCAAATACAGCGTCTTTCCTGGAATGGGCTGAAGTTACAGATCCGTCCTTATTCACCTGGCCCGGTCCGGTAGTTTCTGGCCCCTCATGAAATATGGAATCGATGTAGTTCATGGCATCATCCACAAAATAGGCCTGGCTATATACTTCATGAGGAAATTGGTTGTAGATGTTGACTCTTAGAAGTATTCTGTTGATATTTTCCAGGTTGTTGAGTAGGGAAGAGACCTCGAAATCCATGGTACCCTCCAAATAGATGGTGTCTTCCTCAAACCAATCAGGCAGTCCGGTTATGGTATCCAGCTCAAACAAGCTGGTGTCGAATCCACTTTCCGCATTCAATCCAAAAGTGTCCTTTCCCAAAGGAAAAGCCAGCTCCGGATTCCATACCAGGTGTTGGGGTAGCTCTTCAGGCCTATCCTTCATGCATGAGACTGCAACAAACAGCAAAATGCATATGGCCCCGAGAATCCCGGTTCTGTTTATGAAATCATCTTTTGGATAGTGCATAGGAATGATGTGCCAGATATAAAGTTAGAACTTTCCTGATAAGATAACGTTTGATTGTTACGTCTTCATATATAATGTGCTATTTTTGACAAATCGTTATTAAAACCAGATAATATGCTTTCAGTTCATAAGATAGGAGGGACATCCATGTCAAAATTTGAGGATGTACTTCGTAACATTGTCATCCGGCAATCTAAAGAGGGAGACCCCTATAACCGGATTTTCGTTGTATCGGCCTACAACAATGTGACCAACTGGTTGCTGGAACACAAAAAAAGCAAAGTGCCGGGTGTATATGACATGTTTGTAAAGAACAGCGATTATCAATCTGCCCTTACAGATCTGCTCTCAAGGCTGATAGAGATCAACCATCAGCTGGAAGGGATAGGACTTGATCTGAATGTGGCAGATGCATTTATTACAGATCGGGTGGAGCAGTGCAAGAACTACCTGGTGAGCCTGGAGGAAGTATTGGCCTCTGGCTATGTAAATAAACAGAATATTTTGCTGGCAGCAAGGGAGATCCTTGCCTCCATTGGTGAAGCGCATTCCGCATTTAACTCTGTCAATATTATAAAAAACAATGGCATAGAAGCCAGTTTTGTTGATCTGTGCGGATTCCATGATGCCGAGTACCTGACCATTGACGAACGTATAAAAAAGTCATTCAAGGAAGTTGACTTCTCTTCCACTGTGCCTGTTGCTACAGGATATACAAAGGGAACCGAGGGAATCATGAGAGAATTTGACAGGGGCTATTCGGAGGTGACATTCAGCAAAATAGCCGTTGAGGTTAAGGCAGCTGAAGCAGTCATCCATAAAGAATATCATCTTTCCAGTGCCGACCCAAATGTGGTGGGTGTTAAGAATTCAATGCCGGTGGGGGCCACAAATTTCAATGTGGCTGATCAGCTTGCTGATATCGGCATGGAAGCTATACATCCTAAAGCCTCTAAGCCGCTGGAGGTGGCCGGGATCAACATTCGTATAAAGAACACATTTGAACCTGATCATCCGGGTACGCTGATTTCCAAAGATTACATTGGAGAAGTTTCCAGAGTGGAGATTATTTCAGGAACCGATCAGGTAACAGCCATGGAAGTTCATGACCCTTTTATGGTGGGACAGGTGGGATACGACATGAACCTGATGAAGGTGATGCAACGCTACCAAATCTCATACATACTGAAGGCAACCAATGCCAATAGCATTACCATGGTAATCTGGGATCGTGACCTTGTGGACGGAATGGTCACAGAGCTACGGGGTCTTTACCACAAAGTCACTTTTAAAAAAGCCGCACTTGTCTGTGCCATGGGAACCAATATCACCTATCCCGGTTCTCTCTCAATGGCTGCAACTGCCCTGTTTGAAGCCGGGATCAATGTGGATGCAGTTTCACAATCGCTTATGCAGGTGAACATGCAATTTGTGGTGGGAAGAGACGATTATAAAAAAGCAATCATAGCACTGAATCAGGCATTGTGCCTGGGGGGCAATTAAACCATTTGTCGGGACAGCAGTCAAAAGTTCCGTAAGATTGTGCAATCTAACCCGAAATTAATGCGTCCTATTCCTAAATTTCCTCTCTGGCTTGCTCTTGCGGGACTTATATTGTCCTCCCAGATAGCAGCCCAGGAGAGTGCAGACTCGACCGTTCAGAGACAGAATGCCATAAAAATATTTATCGATTGTGCCCATTGCGATATGAACTATATCCGTGATGAGATTCCTTATGTTAACTATGTAAGAGATGTAAAGGAAGCCCAGGTCTATATTCTTGAAACCAGTGAAAATACCGGAAGCGGCGGGCGGAAATATACTTTTGCCTTTGTGGGACAGAAGGAGTATGAGGGCAAAAATGATACGCTGGTTTACTCGAGCCGGCCCGATGATCCCAGGGATATCAGAAGAATATGGCGCACCCAAATGATAAAAATGGGATTGATGCCCTACGTGGCCAAAACATCCCTCTACAATGAAGTGCTTATAGGATCCTCCGAGGCTGTGGAGAAACAGGTGGTGGTAGATCGATGGAACAATTGGGTCTTTGAACTGGAAGCAGAGCCTGAGTTTGAAGGTGAAGAATCCTATCAGGAACTTTCTCTTCGAAGTTCGGTGTCTGCAGTAAAGATCACCCATGACTGGAAACTGGAGTTTGATTTTGACCACCGGTATACCCGAACTAAGTATACCTTTGATGATACATTATATACAAACGATAAGTCTTATCAGGGCCTGGATATCCTTGCTGTGAAGAGCCTGGGGGAGCACTGGTCGGCTGGCCTCAGGACCGACCTTCTTTCATCGTCCTATACAAATACGGATCTATCGTTGGATATTCTCCCCTCTTTGGAATATAATATATTTCCCTATTCGAAATCGACGCATCGTCAGTTGCGTTTTCTTTATGGAATCGGACCTTCCATCAGAAGATATAACGACACCACAATTTATAATGAAATAGAAGAGGTTCTGTGGTTGCAGGAGTTGCAGGTGGCTTACCAGGTGCAGGAGAAATGGGGATCTATCAATGTGGCACTTGAAGGATCGAATTTCTTTCATGATTTTACGAAGAACAGGGTGGAGCTGAACGGATATATCAGTGTGCGAATCTTAAAAGGACTCTCGGTGAGTGTGGGAGGGTCCGTTGCCCGCATCAATGACCAGCTTTCTCTTGTAAAGGGCGAGGCTTCGGAAGCTGATATCCTGCTTCAGTTACAGGAACTGGAAACCAGCTATCACCTGGAAGGGGAGGTGGGGATCACCTACACCTTTGGATCGATCTATAACAACATTGTGAATCCCCGGTTCGGAAATGGCCGAAGGTGGTATTGAGTTGCTTCGCTACTGGAACTATTCAGGTTGATTACAGGTTTTTGATCTCATTCCATACTTCCTCAGGAATTTCAATACCATGTTCCTGGTGAAAGCGCCTTTTCTCCAGGGAAGCCTGTCCAGGATACCGGGCATCCTCGTTTTGCTCCCGGTTAAAAGTCAGGGTTTCATCAATCATCAATCGGTGCCGTTTTTCTTGTGCCATTCCAGCTTTCCATAGGAATACTGACTCATGGCCATGTCCAGCACTATGTGTCCCTCCGAATGAGGAATGGCCATAACAAAGGGATTATTTCCGAGGGCAGCAGAGGTTCCGCCCCGCATCCAATGGTTAGTGTTTCGAAGTCCGACACACCCCATACCAAATTTGGATGCAAGCTCTGTACATCGGTTTGAACAGAAGAGCGCATTTGTAATTCCGGCTCCGCCCATCCCATCCCATTGTTCCAGCGCATTCAGTTCACTGATTTTTTCAGGCAGAATGCCCGGTTTGACAACTCCTTTCTCTACGTCCTTAATAAACCTGGGAAAACGGTTTATACCGTGAGAAAAGACCCCATCGAAAGTGGTCTCTGTAAAAATAAGAGCCAGCTCTGCTGCTTCCGGCTCCTTAAATGAATACCTCTTCAGGATTGTATACAATCTGTCTCTGAGTTCGTTGAATTGAATCTTCATGAATTGGGTCTTAGCTCTTCCTTTTCAGGGGTAAGGGATTAATCTCCCACTGCAGTTATATTTCCTACTCCGCTGATATCTTTGGTGAGGGTTGGACTTCCCTTGTAAAATATATCACCAACTCCTGAAACCTGCACGAAGAGATTGTTGACTACATTTACTTCACAGTTGCCCGAACCTGAAATTCTTATGGTGCAATCATCCACCTCCATATCAAAAGCAGAAATCTTTCCCGCTCCGGTGATATAGATATCCAGTAAATCCTGGTCATCACCTTGAAGGTGAAAATTCCCTGCCCCGGTAACAGCCACATAGGATGCCTCCGGAATGACGATGTCGGCCCTAATCTCCTTATTGGTTTTAACCGTAACTCCTTTTTTAAAACCAATCTGGAGGATGTTGTTTTTCACTTCATAAGTCATCACATCGAGTACTTCACGCTGCGCACTTAATACCACAGGTTCCGCTTCACCGATCCGGATATCTACATTGCACTCTCCGGTCACACTTACACCCGTAAATTTACCTGCCTCCACCTCCATCGCAACCACATCACCCGACCCTACCGCATCGCTTGTATTGAAATTGTTGCAAGAGGTGATTCCTAAAGCAAGGAAAAGGGTCAATACAATTAATCTGTTTGTTTT
>Ga0164315_10005199_pt1 | contig 10181 bp, 8 predicted proteins | sample GuaBasSedimGuay6_FD_113737 | JGI IMG/M metagenome (GOLD analysis project Ga0164315, IMG submission 113737) | Subseafloor sediment microbial communities from Guaymas Basin, Gulf of California, Mexico - Guay6, Core 4569-2, 0-3 cm | ecosystem: Environmental > Aquatic > Marine > Hydrothermal vents >... | reverse complement strand
TCGCCCCACCCCTCGCGGATCCGGAAAATCGCCGCGGTGAGTGCGTTGACGCGCGCAATCAGGTTAAGCGCGTCCTCGCGCCAGTCGCCCGTCTTCCCGGTCATGCCGAGGAACTGGATGCCTGCCGACAGCCAGAGCATCGGATGCGCTTCCTTGGGGAGTTGCGCCAGCAGATCGAAGACCTTCTGGGGCACCTCTTGGCGGCTGCGCAGTTCGTCGGCGAATTCCTTCGCGCGCGCACCGTGAGGAAGCTCCTTGTGGAGCATCAGGTGGATGACGGATTCGGAAGGCAGGTCAGCCAGTTCCGCGACCGGGTAGCCGCCGTAGGAGACCCCCTTGTCTTTGTTCACCGAGCTTGTGCGGCAGGTTCCCACGGGAATTCCGCGCAACCCGGTGTTGAGGTGGCTGACAAGTACTTCGAACAGGAGGGGATCGTCGCTAGCCATTGGGTGAATCGAGCCTAAATCCGCCTCCCCGCCTCGTCAACGTTCCGAGGTCGTCGCTTCTTCGAACCTGTCCAACTCGGATAAATGGTTACGTGCTTGGTCCCGTATCTGCTCGTTGGTGCTTTCGTTCGCGATTTCCTCGATCAGTTGTCGCGATCCCGGCGTGTTGGTTCGCCGCAGACCATAAAGCGCGTTCCAGAGGTTGCCCGACGAAGGCTCCTTGCGGAAGCGCGACCGGATCAACTCCACCACCCGCGGGCTGCGCGTTTCCCGCAGATACGATCCCGCCTGGTTGAAAAACTTCGAGTTGCTTTCGATTCCCGACAGGAATTGCTCGGCTGCGCCGGTTGCCTCGGGCGTGCCGATGCGCCCCAGCGCCAGCAGTTCGGGATTCGACCAGCGGTTCTCCGCGCCCTGCGCCTCGAGCCGTTTCAGGAGAGGGCCGACCGCGCGCGGATCGCCAATGCGTCCCAACGCTTCGACCAGTCGGCGCGACTGGTCCTGCTGCTTGGGATCGTTGAGCATGCGCAGCAGGGGTTCCACCGCTGCCTTCTGTTGCAGCATGCCCATCGCCTCGATCAGCATGCGGCCCTGTTCGCCGCCGAACATCCCGCCCGGCGCGCCCGTACCCTCCGACTCCGCCATGAAGGTTTCCAGCAGCTTGGGCGCGAACTCCTCGGTGCCCTTGACGCCGTTCATGGAGAGAAACATCGCCGCGCCGAGTGCGGGCGTGCGCATCATCTCGGGCGTTTTTTCGTTGGTGATGAGATAGCCGACGTAGCCCACCAGTTCTTTTTCGTGTCGCATCGCCATGCGGAACGCGGGCACGATGCGCTGGAACGCTTCCTGCTGCTCGATGCGACCGGTCATGCCCATCATGGCGGTCCTCAGCACCAGTTGCGTCAACCTCGGGTAGCCCGCCTCGCCCTGCAGCAGCAACGCTTCCATCAGTGCCAGCAGACGATCGAGGTCGCCGGTGTCCTCGAACTCCTTCCAGAGCAGGTCGATGCCCTCCTTCGTCGTGGGGACGGTAATGCCGAGCATCGGCTCCGGCGCCGTATCGCGCGCCGCCGCCAGCAGCATCTCGAGTTCCGCGATGCGATCGCGCAACTCGTCGCCATCATCCGGGGACTCGACACGCTGGCTGACGAAGCCGGGATCGGCATCCTCGTCGTGGCGCCCCCCGCGCCCCCCCGATGATGACTCTTCCTGAAACAGGAAGCCTGCAAAGAAGCCGCCCGCCAGTCCCACCACCAGCCCGAGCAAGATCCCGATCGAGAGATACCGCATCTGTACAGATTACGGCAGAAGTACCTCGGCGGGACGGAAGCCGAGGAAGTCCGCGGCCACGAACTGGTAGCGCACGCCGTTGCGTTCGCCCTCGAACGCGAAGCGTTGATCGCGCCCGTGCAGGTGGCCGTACAGGCAGACCGCGACGCCGGCTTCTTCCAGCAGCGGCACGAACTCGGTCGCGCCGATGCCGACGTAGTGCGGCGGATAGTGCAGCATCGCGATGAGCGTTTCGAAGCGCCCCTTCGCGGCGTCGAGGGAGAGTTTGAGTCGCTGCACTTCGCGCGTGTAGATCTTCGCGTCGTGCTCGCTCGCGCGCGGTGCGTCGGGCGGTTGCCAGCCGCGCGTGCCGACGACGCCGATGCCGCCGCCCAGGTCGTGGGCGGAGTTCTGCACGAGGAACATGCCGTCGGGCAACACCGCTTCGACCTTGCCGCGGCTCGTCCACCAGTAGTCGTGGTTGCCCTTGAGCAGCACCTTGCGGCCCGGTAGTTCGGCCAGCAACCGCAGATCGACCAGCGCGTCGTCGAGACTCATCGCCCACGAGATGTCGCCCGGCACCAGCACCCAGTCGTCGGCGCCCACCACCGCGCTCCAGTTTTCCTGCAGCCGTTCGACGTGCCGTTCCCACGCCGCGCCGAAGATGTCCATCGGCTTGTTCACGGCTTGGCCGAGGTGCGTGTCGGCCAGCGCGAAAATGCGGGGCGAGTCCGATTCCGCGTTAGGAATAGTGCTGCCGTTCGCTGGCCAGGAAGGCGGAGAGCATCGTGGCGACGCCGCGGTAGAAACGGCGGTCGGCGTGCGCGCTGATCTCGGTCAGCGCACGCGGCGCCCACGCATTCACGTGCCGCAGGAAAAACGCGCGCGCGTGGCAAGTAGCATCCTCGTCGGCGGCTGCGTCTTCCTCGCGCTGCGCCAACTCCCCCATGACGCCCAGGACGACGGAGAGGTGGTCGTGCGGAAGCGGAACCTCATTGAGCAGCAGGAGCTCGTGCTCGCGCAAGAACGCATCGAGCGCGACGACGGCGTCGTCGGTCGCCTCGCTGTACTCGGAAGCGAGAAGCGAGACCCGCTCCGTCAGCCGCGCGTGCTCCGCCGCAAGCTCGACCGCCGCGCTATCCGGGTCCTCGGCGTCGAGCAGGTCGGAAACCAGATCGACGCCCTGCGTCCGCGCGAGGTCGTCCAGGCCTCCGGCGCGCAACCGCCCGTAGAGCTCGGGAGAGAGCTCGCCCGCCAGCAAACGACCAAATAGGACGTAGAGCGCGCGCCGCAGCGAGGTGGAGGTCATGTCCGCAAGTGTATCGAAGGTGAAAAGCCGCCGTCGCGGGGCGCTGATTGCGCCGCGCTCGCCGCTCCCTTATGCTTCGAAATCATGGCCGAGGCACTCCGCGAAACCCCCCTGACCGCATGGCACAAGGCCAATGGCGCGCGCTGCGTTCCGTTTGCCGGATTCGAGATGCCCGTCCAGTACGCGGACGGCATCCAGACCGAGGTAAAGGAGGTCCGCAACGGCTGCGGCCTTTTCGATCTTTGCCACATGGGCAGGCTGGTCCTGCGCGGTCCCGAAGCCATTGCGGCGGCGGACCATGTGCTCTCCCAGAACGTAGCCAAGATCCCCCAGTGGGCGATCCGCTACGCGCTCATCTGCGCGGAGGACGGCACCGTGGTGGACGACACGCTCGTCTACAAGGAAGACGACGAGACGATCCATGTCGTCATCAACGCCTCCGGACGCGAGGTCGATGACGCCTGGTTCCGCGAGCACACCGCCGAATTCGACATCGAGGTCGACAACGTTTCGGACGAGCAGGCCATGCTGGCGCTGCAGGGGCCGAAGTCGAAAGAGGCCCTGGCCGGATTGGTCGATGTGGATCTCGCGACGCTGAAGTACTACCGCTTCACCACCGGCAAGCTGATGGGCGCCGTGTCTCTGGGCGGATTCGACGCGTACGTCAGTCGCACCGGCTACACGGGCGAGGACGGCTTCGAACTGTTTTTCCCGATCAGCCAGGCACAGCGCGTCTGGGATGCGTTGCGCGAGGCGGGCGCGGTTCCGATCGGACTCGGGGCGCGTGACATCTGCCGCACCGAAGCGGGCATGTCGCTTTACGGCCATGAGATCAACCGCGAGATCACGCCGCTGGAGGCTTGCCTCGAATTCGGCATGGATCTCGACAAGGACTTCATCGGCGCGGACGCACTGCGCCGCCAGCGCGACGAGGGCATTCCTCGCCGCCTCGTCGGTTTCGGCGTCGAAGGACGTCGTGTGCCGCGCGAGGGCTGCCGTGTATTCGACGGCGACAAGGACATTGGACACATCACGAGCGGAACGTTCAGCCCCACGCTCGACCGGCCGATCGCCATCGCGCTCGTCGCCACGGAGTACGCGCAGGATGGCGTGGCGCTCGAGGTGGACCTGCGCGGCCGTCGCGTTGCGGTCGTCGTTGAGGGGCTTCCGTTCTACAGCCGCAAGCGCAAGAAGAAGGCGGCCGGAGGATAGACAGATATGGCGCGACCCAATAACGCCCGATATTCCGCTTCGCACGAGTGGGCCACGCTCGAGGACGGTCTTCTCACGCTCGGCATCACCGATCACGCCATCGAGGCGCTCGGCGACATCGTCTTCATCGATCTGCCGGACGCCGGCCGTGAGTTGGAGCGAGGCGAATCGACGATCGAGATCGAATCGGTCAAGGCGGTCGGCGAGGTCTACGCACCCGTCTCCGGCACGATCGAGGCGGTCAACGACGGGCTTGGAGACGATCCGGCGCCGCTCGTGTCGGACCCGTTTGGCGCCGGTTGGCTGGTGAAGATCCGCGTCAGCGACGATGCCGGATTCGGCGAGATGATCGACCTCGACGCGTACGAGACCTTGCTAACCAGCGCCGAAGAGTAGCGCAGCGGTCTCAGAGGGTGTGAATAAATCCATCTGGCTTCGGCCGGCTGCGCTTGCGCGTGGACTGCGCCGCGCCAACGAAGCAGCCAATAAAGCTGTACGGTCTGATACAGCCGTCGTCGGCGCGGCTTGCCACACACAAGCTCGCTCGCCCTCGGGCCGACGATGGGTTGATTCACAACCTCTCAGCTGTCTCAATCTGCCGCGGTTGTGCGCGGCGGGCGGGTTATCGGCGTATGGCAGACAGCATTGGTCTGCTATTGTTCGCTCCGGAGAGAACGTAGAGATGCCGGACGGAGTGAGTATCCAAGCGTCGATTGACGTGGCCAGCCTCGAATCAGGGCCCGAGGACTCATGCGGGCGCCGTGATCGCATCGAGCGCAGGGTCCGGGCGACGCCGGTCTTCTCGCGCTACACGTTCTTCGGTCGCCGCCGCGGCGGGCGCCGTATCGACGAGTCGAGCAACATCTACGTCGACCGCTACAGCTTTCGCGAGTGGACGCTCGTGGCGGGGATCTTCTTCCTCTCCATGCTGGATCTGGTCTTCACGCTGATCCACCTCGACGCGGGCGGCCGTGAGGCGAACCCGGTCATGGACTGGTTCCTGGACTGGGGTGGAACCGACGCGTTCTCGGTGGCGAAGTTACTCTTCACCGTCGTGGGCCTGCTGGTCCTTCTGGTTCACGCGAAGTTTGATCGCGTGCGCTCCCTGCTCCGCTTCGCCTTCGGCGTCTACGGCCTGCTCTTCGTGTTCCATCTGTACGTCATGTACGTACGGATCGCGTAGCTGGTTTCGCGCAGGAGATCAACGCCCAGCCTGCTCGGTTCGGTATTGAGTTGTGGGTGATGGGTCTTGCGTCGCGACCAGATCGCCGCGGGAAAGAGCAGCCGTCGCCGGGCCTCGATCGATTGCGGCGCCGCAACAATACCTTCGAGGCCCCGTGGTACTCAATCGCGAGCGGACGGCCTGGTCGCGACGCTCTACACACAACCCACCACCCAGAACGCGCGAAGCGCAGCGAGCAAACACGCGTGCCAGCCGGACGAATCTCGCAAAGTCCAGCGCTGTAGTACGAGGCGGGATCCTACCGGTGCGCCAACTCGATCAGCATGCCGCGGATGGCGGTTGCGGCGCGACGGCTGGGCTCACGTCGATAGGCGTCCATGAGGCTCTCTTGTACGCCTTCGAGAGTCGCGCGGCAGCGCATGATGTAGAGCACGCGCATGCGCGTCAGTTCGCTCGGTGAGCGTTCGAGCGTCCGGAACAGGGCAGGCAGCAGGCGCGCGTTCACGCCCAGTTCGCCGGCCGCGGCGGCGCGTCCCTGAATCGGACCGAGCATCGCCTCGTCGCCATCGCGCAGGCGCTGCGCAACCGCATCGACGCCTTCTTCGTCATCGAAGTCGAGCAGGTGTGCGGCCGCCGTCGCGCGCGTGCGCGGCACGTCGCTCGTAAGATCCGCGAGGATCAACGGCAGCACTGGACGAAAACGCATCTTTACCAGCGCGGCGATGAAACGCGCACGACCCTCATTCGCGTCGCGGTGGCGCGCCAGTTCCAGCACATCCGGCATGACCTCCGGCACGGGGTAGTTCGGATGAATCGCGAAACGGATCGCCTGCCGCTCCATCTCGTTGTCGCCGCTGCGGATCGCCGTGCGTAGCGCCTCGATGATGCGCGGGCGTTCGCCTTCATGGCGCGAGAGCCAGAGGATCGGCCGCAGATCCTCGAAATGGACGCTCTTGACGTAGTCCCACAACAGATCACGTACCTCCGGAGCGTCGAGCCAGCGCGTGGCGAGCACCTGCAACGCGCTTACGTAGGCCAAGTTCCGTTTGTCGGGTTCCTGCTTCACGAGCTCTTCGCAGACCTGGCGCAGGCGCGGATCGTCGGAGTCGTCGGCGGCGTAGATGATGGCCGTCCATGCGGCATCGAGATTCTCGCGCTCGACGCCCAGGCGATGCAGTTCCAGCAGGCGGTCGACCATGCTTTCGTCGCCGATGCGCAGCAGTGCCGATGCGGCGACGACGCGACCGATCAGGGGGTCGATCTCCAACGCGTCGCGCAGGATCGGCTCGAGTCGGCGCGCGCCTTCGCGACGGTTGGAAGGCTGCTCGCGGCCCGCGTAGCCGCGCGTCTGGGTGAGCACGAACTGCTTCAGATAGACGTTCGGCTCTCTTTCGTCGGGCGGCAGCGATTCGTATCGCGCCAACACCTCGCCGACCTCGCCCAGCCAGAGCAGGATCGCGACGGCGGGCTTGCGCATGTCATGCGGGTGATCGGCCCGTTCGAGTTCATCGACGCAGTACGGCACCACCCAGGGGCGCGGTTCGTGGGTGAAGAGCGTGAAGAACTTCTTGCGGTACTCCTCGCCGGGTTGGGCGCCCGGAGCGGTGGGCGGAATGTTCGCGGGATCGAGCCAGTACTTGGCGAACGGCTCGTAGAGCGGGTGGAGGCGCGACTCCGGGACTTGCTCCAGAAGCTGGAGCGTGTTGATCATCGTGTTGGGCGCGGCCGCGTAGATCGGAAAGCGCGCGGGATCCATCACGTAGCCAAGCGCGGATTCCCCGCGCAGCGCCAATCCGGCCTGGCCGAAGATGCGCCACTCGGGAATCGTGGCGTCGCCCAGCTTGATCGACCGCCCCGAGCGCATGAGGTCGAAGAAGTAGGCGTTCTTCTCCTCGTCCGAGGGCTGCGGGAGGTCGAAGGCGGCGCGGCGAACTTCGGGGCGCTTGCGCTCGGTTCCCGTGCTGCGCATCCAAAGTGCCGCGACTACGCCGAGGGCGATCAGCACGACTACGACCGGCGCGGCCTTCACGGCGTTTTGGCTTCCGTCTCGGCGGTCGATGACCCAATCGGTCCGCCGGGGCGTTTGGCCACCTTGAAGTTGCCGTCGAAGTGCACCTGCCATTCCTCCAGCAGGCTTCCGGCCGAGCGTTGCACGTCGATGCGCGAACGCTCCAGGACCGTCTGCGCCTGAAGCAGGCGCAGCGCCGCATTGACCGTGTTCTCCTCGAGGCGCGCGACGTCGAGGACGGTCGCGCTGCCGCGTTTCAGGCGCAGTCGCTCTCCCTCCAGCGCCACGAGGCTGGCCGCCAGCTCCTGACGACGCACCGTGATCTCGCGCATGGTGGTGCGCAGGGTGCGGTGCGACAGGCGTACCTCGGAGACGATCACGTTGACCTTCTCGCGCCGGTCCACACGCGCGCGCTCCAGACGAAGTTGCGATTGGCGCAGCGCGGCACGCGCCTCGCGGCGACCGATCGGCCATTCCATCCGCAACACGCCGCGCACGGAGGGCGCGACGCCGTCGAAGATCTCGGTCACGGCATCGGCCGGCGTGCCGGTGACGCTGGCCCAACTCACGCCCGCGTCGAGATCGAGCCGAATGCGCAGGTTGTCGCGCGCCTGCACGACCTGCTCCTGGAACCCGGCGATGTCGCTGTCCACCTTGCGCAGATCGTTGCGACGCCCGAGCGCCTGTTCGACGAGGTCTCCAAGCAGCCCGACCCGCACGCTGTCCCGGAGTTTGCTTTTCGCGAGCAGGCGAACCGCGTCATCGGGGCCGCCGGTGAAGGGGAGAATCAGGCGGCGCAGCGTGTCCGACGCGTTCTCGGCATCGAGTTGCCCGGAAATCAGGTCCGCTTCGCGGCGCAATCGCTCCGCCTCCGCCTGCGCCACCGAGAGCACGGTCGCGCGGCCGATTTCCGGCTGCAGCTTGCGCCGTTCGACGCGCTCGATGTCCTGCGCCACCTCCAGCGCCTTTTCCTGCACGCGGATGCGCTCCTGGAGGAAGACGAGGTTCCAGTAGGCGTTGGAAATCTCCTGGATGAGTTGCGAGGCGCGGTCCATCAACTCCCATCGCGCGGCCTCCGATGCCGCCTTGCTGGCGCGCAGGCCGGACTCCTGCACCGCGCGTCCGCGACCGCGCAGGAGCGGGACTGTCAGGGAGACATCGAGGTTCGTGTCGTAGGCGGGATTGATGCTCGCGAAGCTGGAGTTGGTGAACGTGCGGTCGTTGCGCCAGCGGATACCCAGCGTCGGACCCTCGCGAAAGGTCTTGGTCAGGCCGAGCACGAAGTTCGCCGATTGGGTGTCGAGGACATCCGCGCCGGCGAGATCGGTGCGTGAGGGCGACAGCGTGTCCGCCATGCCGAACTCGGAGTCGAGCGACCAGTCCCATGCGGCGTTTTCGCGGGCGACCTGCAGGCGAGCAACCAACGCGTCGAAGCGCGCGCTGCGAATGCCGAGGTTGTAGGCGAGACCCAGTTCGATCGCGTCGGCGATGGCGATGCGCCGGACGCGATCCTCGCCGGCCCCTTCGGGCTGCTGCTCCGGCGCGGTCTCCTCGTCGGCGAACAGCACCGCGGCCAGGGCGAACAGCAGAATGGGAATTCGCATGGACTCAGCGCTTTCGACTGCGTTCGGCAAGCAGGCTCTCGATCAGGGATTTCGCCGAAGGCGAAGCGTCCGTAATGTACGCATCGAGGGCAGTCATCGCGTCCGCCGTATCGATGCGCCCGAGCGCCTGCACGGCGGCCTGCTCGAGTTTGGGATCGCGCAGGCGCTTGGCGATCAGCGCGACCGCTTCGGGGTCGCTCTTGACCCCCAGCGTGTGGATCATCGCGCGTGCGGCATCCGTGTCCGTCTCCTTGGCGAGCGCGGCGCGCAGGGGGGGGCGACACGAGGGGCCGCCGTCGCGGGAAAGGGCGCCGGCGGCACTCTCGCGAATGATCGGCTCCGCGTCGAGCAGGTGTCGGCAGAGCAGTTCGGTGGCGGCTCGTCCGTAGCGGGTTGCCAGGCGCAGCAGGTCGGCGGCGCGCAGTTCGGTCACCTTGTTGGATGCGAGGAACTTCTCCTCGCGCGCCAACGCCTTGGCATAGGTCTCGCGCTCTCGCTGCTCCGCTTCGATCGCGTAGGCGAACGCCTCGTCCGGAGCCACGGCGCGCACGGCGCGTTCGAGGGCGGAGGCGATTGTCGGATCGCGTTCGAGATAGAGGCGCTCGGCGAGAAACTGGCGCTGTGTTGCATTGAAACGCGACGAGAACCGCTCGGTGAGCGCCTCGATTTCGCGCGCCGCATTGCCGCGTTCCCATGTGTCGCTCAGCTTGAGCGACTTGAGGTAGAGCGACTGCGATGCGCGCACGCGGCTATCGAGCGTGGTGATCGACTCGATCGCGATCACTTCCTCGAGCCGTTTCTGTTTGCGCGCGTAGCGCGGGTCCCGCTCGGGGATGAAGCCGATGAGGGCGTAGCTGGCGCCGCGCCGATGCAGGAAGAAGATGCCACGTTCGCCCTTGAGCAGCCGGACCCCCTTGGCCCCCTCACGCTGTCCTGGCGTCCGGGCTGTGCTTTGATTGCTGTTCGAGGTCGCGGTGTTCCCGGCGGCGCGTTCTTCGCCCGCCGAGTCATCGAGGTGTTTGAGCGCGTTCTTGAGCCGTTCGGACCGCTTTGCGGGATAGGTCAGCGGCCACGCGTCGAAGGTGGGCCTGATCGCATCGGGCGCCAGGTGGTCGGAAATGTACATGAGCGTCACGAGGCGGCTTCGGTC
>Ga0164315_10005198_pt1 | contig 10181 bp, 4 predicted proteins | sample GuaBasSedimGuay6_FD_113737 | JGI IMG/M metagenome (GOLD analysis project Ga0164315, IMG submission 113737) | Subseafloor sediment microbial communities from Guaymas Basin, Gulf of California, Mexico - Guay6, Core 4569-2, 0-3 cm | ecosystem: Environmental > Aquatic > Marine > Hydrothermal vents >... | reverse complement strand
TGGTCATCCCGCGCAGGATACCCTGGGCGTCGGGGGCCGAAGGTCTTACCGAATCGAAGACCGGGTTGGACTTCATCACCCAGTGCAAAGAGGGCGGATCCACCACGGCCGCGCCATGGCGCAGAGGTGTGATCCGGACGACCAGCGAATCACCCCGGTCGCCACCGAAGATCACAGAGGCCATGTCCACGCGGCACGAGTTGGCAGCGAGATTCACGGGGTCCAGGATCCCTGATTCCGGGGAAGCATCCCCCAGAATTTCGCGCGGCTCGACCAGGATTTCGGGCCCGTCGGGATCCCAGACCTTGAAAGCCACGTTGTCGTAGTAGGGCGCCGGGGTGCCGTTGGGGCCATCAAAACCGTTTCGGAAACCGAATTCGAAGGTTCCAAGGGCGACCTGGGCCCATTGGCGGTCCGGGACCATCAGGTCACTGACGGGTTGTATCTTTCTCACGTAGGAACCGCTGGGATTTACAAGACCCAAATTTCGGTGGACCCAGGGGGCGTCCTGCAGGTCGGCGGGATCGGAACTGGCCGTCGACCGAACCCACCAGAAGGGAAAAATCCCGGAAGCACCCGGAACACCGAAGTTCTCGTGGACAAAGACGTCGAAGGCGAGCTCCGCTCCGTCCTTGCCGGCCGGCCAGGCCATGGGCGGCGAGATGACCAGGTTTTTCTGATGGAAGTCGTCGTCGTTCATCAGACCACCGTCGTTGTTGATGATCCAGCCCTCTGGTCCGTAACACCAGGTTATGCAGGGTGTGCCTCCGGTGCCGGGAACCACCACGCCGTCATCGATGAAATTGGCCTGGAAGGAAAGATTGACCGATTGGCAGGCATGAACCGACTGCAGGTTGTTGCGGAGGTTGGCGAAGTCCCCCACACCTGGAAGTTCGAACGGATCCCAGTTGACCGGGTTGCCGGGCTCGAAATCATCCAGGGTGACAAGATTGCCGTCGAGGTAAACGGCAAGGTCATCGATCTGGCAGGCTCCGCGTGTGGGGAAAAGGCAGTCTACGTCGTCCCATGCGCCATCACTTCGAAAGCGCCACACCAGCCGTACTTCGTTGTTGCCGGAACCCGTGAATTCGCCGGGGGAGAGCACGGTGGTGAAATCCAGCGCCGCGGTTCCCTGGTCATCCCAGGTGGCAAGGACTTCGGGGGTCTCCCCCCTCTGGATGATGAGATACACGAAATCATAGCCTGGTTCGGTATCGAAGTTCATGGTTCCGGTCAGCCGCACGGTCACCGGCTGGCCGGGATCGTCCACGGTTTGCCGCCATTCGATTTCCTCGGACCAGCCGTGGCCGTAGCCCCCGATACTGTCGTTCGGAGCACAGGAAGGGATGGTCTCATCCCCGCAATACATGGCGTGATTGCCGGGCCCATGGCCCGGGATCTGGTCGGCCATGTAGGTGGAAACGTGCCAGTGGTTCTCAAGACTGATACTGAGGTCTTCATGGGTCCAGCCATGCCAGTCGGGTTCGCCGGCGGGGGTCTCGAATTTGCCGTCCCAGCTGCCGGGGCCGCCCAGGAGGTAGGTCGTGTCGACCACGGCATTGGCGGTAGTCGCCGGGAACTCCACCCTTGGGTTGGGGCTGTCATGGGGTTGGGGCGCGACATCCCTTGGAACGGGTTTGGCGTGAGCACACAAGGCGAACAAGGTCATCACGACCACGATAATTATTACCAAGCGTTTCATGATGTTCTCCAATGATATGGTTCTTGTTATTTGAGCAATGTCAGCTTGCCCACTCGTCTCTGATCCCCCGCCTCGAACCGATAGAAATACACCCCTGAAGCGGTGGTCTGTCCGCCGGCGTCACGCCCGTCCCACACCTGTTTGTGGTTGCCGGCAATGTAGGGGCTTTCGTCCAACAACCTGCGCACCAACCGCCCCTGCAGGTCATAGATGTCGAGCGACACCTCGGCAGCCCGCGGCAGATCAAAAGAGATCGTGGTAGACGGATTAAAAGGATTGGGATGGGCGCTGACAACCACCTGGCCAATCCCGGGAAGATCTCCCACCGCGCTTACAAATCCTGCGTCGAACCAGGCCAGCAAATAGCTCAGCAGGTACGCCTGGGCAGAATACAAGCTGCCGTTTTTGGCGGAACCCACCGTCATTCCGCTCACCCGCTCCAGATCAAAGGGAACCACCGCGGTGCGGTTGCCCAGGACCTGGTCATCGACGGTCAAAACCGAAGCGTAGGTTCCATCGGGAGTTCCTTCCGGATCCAGGGAGGCGGATATCTGTCCGTTGCCCATGGCGGTGATGGCGTCGAACTTCCTGATTTCGGGACATCCGGCACCCACCTGCCAGATCATATCATCCGGCAGTAAACCGTTTTCGGGCACGGGGGATATCTGAAGTTCTCGCACGACGCCGTTGACGCCGGCGATATCATCAAAATGGACATGAACCCCCAGTTGGTTCAGCAGAAGGGTGCCATCATTTCCGCCCGTGTTGTTCGCCAGACCGGAGCTCACGCAATCGCCCGCCAACAGGGCGTTTTTACCGCCCAGGGCGAGCCAGTCGGAAACGAGTTTGGCGTCGTTGGAGTCCTCTTCTCCGTTCAGGACATTCTGCCGGGATCCGGAGGAGTGGATCATGGTCTGATAACCGGCAAGATGGTCGACCGTGGCCAAGGCTCCGATACCTATCCCGGAAATGTAGCGGTACACCGAGAGAAGGTCGTAATCGACTCCTTGGACCAGGCCCAGTTCCCGCAGGGCGTCAAACCATACGTCCGCCGCTTCGGGGTCGCCCGTACCATCGCAAAACAGAAGGGATGGCTGGGTGAACTGCCCGGCTGCAGGTTGGGTGAGCGTGGGCAGGGCGTGAATTTCCGTCTCCCGGGGAAAGACGGAGCTGCCGGTGAAATCCAGTACGGCTGTGGTGTCGGGAGGCCAGACCGAAGTGCGCAGATCGCCGTCGAGGTCGCCACTGGCGGTGATGTAGTAGTGCAACCGGTCACCGGGGAAAAACCAGCCTGAATCAGGCAGGTCGAAGGACCAGCGGTATCCCAGAATCAGCTCGCCGCTGACCATGCCGCGCAGGATGCCCTGGCCATCCGGTGACTCCGGTCTCACGGTGTCGAAAGTGGGATTGCAATCCATCACCCAGTGCAGGGACGGCGGGTCGGGCAGGACCGCGCCGTCGCGCAGAGGGGTTATCCGGGCGACTAGGGAATCGCCGAGGGCTTCGGGGGAAGCGATATCCACTTGTGACCGGTCCAGGCGGCACCAGTTCTCCTCGAGATTTACCGGGTCCAGTGCTCCTTTTTCGGGAAAGGAATCCCCGAACAGGTCAAGGTCCGTGACCAGAATCTCCGGCCCCTCGGGCGCCCAGGTCTTCAGCGACACGTTGTCGAAATACGGCGCCGGCGTGCCGTTGGGACCGTTCCAGCCCCATTGCCAACCCGCCTCATTGACGCCCAGGGCGATCTGGACCCATTGGCGATCCGGAACCATCAGGTCGCTCACGGGCTCATCATGACGAAGGAATTCGGGTCCGCCGTTGTACAAGGAATTCCGGGAGACCCACGGGGCGAGTTCGAGATCGGCCGGATCGGTGCTGTCCGTGGAACGTACATTCCATAAATAGAAGATCCCCGCAGCATTGGACCCCAGGGTTTCATGCCGGTAGACGTCGAAAGCCAGTTCGGCTCCGTCGTTGCCCTCCGGCCAGGCGATGGGGGGCGATACGACCTGGTTCTCCAGGAACCAGTTTTCGTCACCTCTCAAAAGGCCGCCGGTGTTGTTGACCATCCAGCCGCCTGGATCGTAACACCAGGCCCAGCAGGGGGTGCCCCCGGTGCCGGGAACCACCACGCCGTCGTCGACGAAATTGACCTGCCAGGTTGTGTTGTCCAGGCAGGGGTCGATCTCGCCCAGATCGTTGCGCAGGTTGGTGAAGTCTCCCACCGCTTTGGGCGGACTCTGGTTCCAGTTGACCGGGTTGCCGGGTTCGAAGTCGTCGAAGGTGATCAGGTAATCGTCCAGGAAAACGGCCAGATCGTCGATCTGGCAGGCGCCGTGACTGGGATTGATGCAGTCGGTGTCGTCCCAGCCATCGAGTGAGGTCCAGACACGCCAGAAAAGAAGCACTTCGTCACTCCCGGGGCCGGTGAATTCACCGGGAGAAAGAACGGTCGTGAAATCCAGGACAACCGTGGTATCGGAAGTTCCTGTCCAGGTACCCAGCAAGTCCGACTCGAATCCCCTTTTGATGAAGAGCTCCAGGAAATCCCAACCCGCGTCGGGAAGGTCAAAGTTCATGAGCCCGGTCAGCCGGACGGTCACCGGCTGCGAGGGGTCAGCCACACTGTGTGTCCATTCCACATCATCCAAAAAACCGGGGCCCACTCCTCCGATCGTGTCGGGAGCAGCGCAGGCGGGAATGGTTTCATCGCCGCAGTAGAGGGCGTGGTTTCCGAGCCCATGCCCGGCAATGTATTCAGCCCAATAGGTCGACACATGCCAGTGGTTCTCGGTGGTGGTAACGGTCAGGTCCTCGTGGGTCCAGCCGTGCCAGTCGGGTAGGCCGCCGGGCGTTTCGAAACTGCCGCCCCAGTTGCCGGGTCCACCCAGGATATAAGTAGTGTCGACAGGAGCCCTGGACGCAGAAGGCGGGAATCGGACCCAGGACGTGGAACCGTCATGGGGCTGGGGTGGATTATCGCGGGTGCTGGTCCTGGCGTGAATGGGCTGGGCGAGAGAAACCAAAAAAGCGATGGCGAGAACGGCGACATAACGCATGGCGACCCCAAAGGGCGAGGGGAATGAGAGCGATCCATTTATATAAATTGAGCAAAGCGGTTTTCTATATTCTACGAAATTTGCTCTTAAAACACAACCATAATGGTATGAATTTAGTTAACGATGTTAACTGGGCCCCGGGGCGGTTTCGAGGGTATGCGGGAGTGTTATCGTTCACGAATAACTCAATGACAATGAGCAAGAACACTGCCGGGTGAAAACCAAAACCAGATGAGGAATAAAAAGGTGCACCCCTGCTGGCAGGGGCGCACGGTATTGTTGATCAAATTACAGCGAGGTGATCGTTGGGCAGTCGCGGTCCCGGATCAGTCGTCGGATTTTTCCAGCAGCATCATCGTCTCGATATGGCTTGTCTGGGGGAACATATCCAGCACCTGAAGCTTTTTGGGCTTATATCCCGCCTCGACAAAAGCCGCCGCATCGCGGGCCAGGGTGGCCGGATCGCAGCTCATGTACAGAAGATGGCGGGGCCGGACCTCGAGCAGGGCGCTCACGCCGTCCTTGCCCAGGCCGGCGCGCGGGGGATCGACGAGGCAGAAGCTCGCGTTCCACATGACCGGCGGCGCCAGGTCGGGCTGGGCCAGGATCTTGGCCAGACGGCCGGTGTATACCCTCGCCTTGTCCCGGGCGGCCTCGCTGTGCCGGATGTTGTTTTCGGCATCGCGGCAACCGCCCGAATCGCTGTCGACGGCCACCACTTTTTCGAACAGGTCGGCCAGCGCCAGGGTGAACAGGCCGACTCCGCAGAACAGGTCACCCAGCAGCACGCCCAGGTTGCCGTCGTCCTTCAATTCGGTGATCCAGCCGCGGATCACACCCAGCGCTTCGGTGGTCACCGTATGGTTTCCCTGGAAAAAGCTCTGGACGCCCACCCGGTACTTGTGTCCGGCGATCTCGTACATCAGATAATCGCGGCCCCACAGGGGCAGGTTGTTGAACAGCAGTCCTTCGCAGCCGGGAGCCGGTGGTTCACCCTCGGGCAGGGCAGCCAGGACCTTTCGCATTACCTTCAGGCGCTTGGGCGGACCGAAGACCGAGACCAGCCAGCCGCCGCGGCCGTCCATCCTGACCACGATCTGCTCGGCAGGGGGCAGCATGCGCAGCCAGGGCAGGATGTCCTTGTTGAACTGTTCGGGCATCAAGGCACAGCTGTCCAGGGGAACGACTTCGTGGGTTCCGCGGCGCATCAGACCGTAATGGTTGACGGGATTGGAGAACACGCGGATCCGATTGCGATAACCCAGGTCCTCGGCGGCGTTCGGACCGGCCAGCAGTCCGGAAACATCCATCTTGCCCACGCGCTTGAAGCAGTCGGCAACGATTTCGGCCTTGGCCCGGCGCTGGTGCTCGGGATCCAGATGCTGCAGATCGCACCCGCCGCATTGCCCGTAGTGGGGACAAGGTGGATCCTGGCGTCCAGGTCCCGGTTCCAGGAGCTCGTCAACCGTGGCGCGCACGAATCCCTTGCGGCGTTCCTGCACCGCGACACGCACAAGGTCCCCTGGCGCGGTCAAGGGTACGAACACGGCCTGACCTTCGTGACGGGCCAGCCCGTCCCCGCCGGTGACCAGCTTTTCGATACGGACCTCGATCATCCCGGATTCAACGGGCTGACTCGGTTTATCAGATGATTTGTCTGTCTGCTTGTCATTCATGGTCCGCTTAAACTAGCATGGGGGTGGTCCCGGGGCCAGATTTGTGACAACCTGGGTCCAGGTGGATGCGTACATCTGGTGACTGCCGGCCCAAAACAGGAACGGAATCCGTGGCGGGAAAAAAGAACATCTCCGGATTGATATGTCTGGGTTCGCTGGCCATCGTGCTGGCGGGTGGGTCCCTGACGGGATGCGCCAAGCGGGTGATGCGAACCGAAACGCCCGTCGAGGTCTCCCAGAGTCCGCCAGCGGACACAATTCCGGACAAACCCGCAACGCAACCGTCAACGGGTTCGCGCCTTGGTTTTGACGCGGCCGCCCTGGCGAAGGATCAGCTGGGCAAGCCGTACCAGTGGGGAGCGGCGGGTCCGGAAAAGTTCGATTGCAGCGGCCTGGTCATGTACGTATACGATAATCTGGGGGTGAAGCTGCCGCGGGTTACCGGTGAACAGGCTGACGCGGGGGTCCATGTGGATCGAGAGGACCTTCAGCCGGGCGACCTGGTGTTTTTCAGGCTCAGCGGGTCCCGGATCGATCACGTGGGCATCTATCTGGGACACGCGAAATTCGTGCATGCCCCACGCAAGCACCAGCCGGTGCGCACCGACAGTCTGAACGATTCATACTGGAGGGGTCGGTTCAAGGGGGGCCGGCGCCTGAGCTGAAGGACACCATTTTTTGGCCGCCAAAATTTTCGACACCACGAAAAGAAGATTTCGCGAACCGCGCCCCTGGCCCCTGGCCCTGGTGCTGTCCGTGATGCTGCTTGTCGTGGCGGTCGTGGGCGTCATGGGCGCCGTGGCGGCTTCAGCCCAGGATCTTCCCGATTCAACCAGTTCCTTCTGGGGCCACACCCACACGCTCGCCGATACCCTGGGCGCCTTCGAAGGCAGCCTGTGGGGCCCGGTGCCCGCCCGACACGACAGCGTATCGGCCCGCTACACGAACTACTCGCGGCCGGCCTGGGAAACGGCGGTCATGGTGCCCTATTGGGTCATCGGCATTCCCTTCCGGATCGTGTACCTGGCCCTCGACCAGACGGTCATCGGCATGGATAAACTGGACCTGTTCGGGGCGGCGGCGGCACACCCCGGCCTCAGGATTCCTACCGACACATACCTCATGCCCGTCATTTCCATCGGTGACCTGGAAGGATTCACCCTGGGACTCCAGGCCAGACATTACGACTTCCTGGGTCCGGGCAACATGCTGTTCCTCCAGGCATCGAGGTCCACCCGCAAGGCCGATGAAATTTCCGGCGGCACCCTGTTCCAGATGGGTCGTGACTGGACCATCCAGGTCGGCGGCGGCACCGAGGAAAAGAACCTGACCCGTTATTTCGGGCTGGGGCCCAACTCGAACTTTGACGATCTGTCCTATTATCACCGGCGTGTCACCTGGGGCGGGTTCGAACTGGACAAGGTGGTGGGCCGCAAGGTTGGCCTGAAGCTGCGCACATATTCCTCCAAGGTGGAAGCCCTCGAACCGGTCTACGAGATCGACCAGTCACTCAGCAGGGTTCATGGCGACGACATCCCTTTCGGATATCCCGGCGAGTCCACGGGCTGGACCTGGCGTCTGGCCCTGTACCGTGACAATGCCGACCAGAGGGGACGGCCGCGGAGCGGCGGATTCCAGTCGCTGGGTGTCTCGTTATTCAATGCGAGTGACGGCAGTGATCTGCAGTTCCTGACCTATCATGCGAACCTGGAAAAATTCTTCTCGCTCTGGCACACCGACCGGACCCTGGCTGTACGCGGCTTCTTCAATCGTATTTCCAACGTGGGAAATGCGGACATTCCCTTCACGCGGCTGGTGACCTTCCAGCGTCCGGACGAGCTGCGGGGATACCACTCCCTGCGTTTCTACGGGATGGGGTCCTTGGGCTTTTCCACGGAATACCGCTGGCCGGTCTGGGTGGCCCGCGGTCGCGATGACCTGGGGGTGGACGCCTATCTCTTTTCGGACATCGGCCAGGTGTTCGAAAAGACGGCGGAGATCAGCCTCGACAACATCAAGGTCACCGGCGGAGCGGGTCTGCGTTTGATCAAATCGAACCGGGGTTTCGCCGCGCGTTTTGAAATCGGGCTCAGCGATGAACAGACGATCGTCCGGCTGAAGTTCAGCCAGACGTTCCAGTACGATCCGAAAGGAATGCTCTATGGCAAGAATCCGACCAAGGTCTATTAGGCGGTTCCCGTCGCCCCGACCTGGTCGGGGAGCGGGACAGGGCATCTGCCTTTTGCTGCTGGTGATGGCCACGGCCTTGTGGTCCGCCCCGGCGCTGGCCACCGAACCGTTGCGCGACGAACCGGTGGTCTGGTTCGCGGACGACCGGGCACCAATCGAAGCCCCTGAATTCCAGGAGCCCGGCCTGGTGCCCTACGCGGTGGACTCGTTCGTGGGCCGGCCGTTCTCGCGGTTCTGGCATCCCGGACGCTTTTTCCGCTGGGTGGGAACCGGCGACCGGGTCCAGGAAGCCGTGGACATAAACACGCTGGACGAAGTGGTCAACTCGACCTGGTTCACCAACCGGATCGGGCTGAAACCTTTGTCGGAGGCCGAACTCATCGAAGGTGCCGCCCACGGACGCGGACTGGCCGACGGTCCCGACCGCAGCGAGCCCTGGACCATCATCGGGGCCAAGACCGCCGGCGTGACGCCCGGCTTCAGGATAAAGGACGCCACCGGAGATGTCTGGCTGCTCAAGTTCGACCCGCCGTCGCATCCGGGCATGACCATCCGGGCCGGCGTGGTGACCAACCTGCTATTCCACGCCATCGGTTTCAACGTGCCGGTGGACCGTCTGGTGATGTTCTCCCGCGAGGACCTGGTGGTGGGAGAAGGCGCCATGATGCGCCTGCAGCGCGTGGGCAAGGTTCCCATGACCGAAGCGAACCTGGACTCGGTTCTTGTGGCCACAAAGTCCATCTTCAACGGCCAGTACCATGCCCTGGCCAGCCGTTATCTCGATGGCATTCCGCTGGGACCCTTCGACGACCAGGGCACGCGCGAGGATGATCCCAACGACACGGTGCGTCATCAGGACCGCCGCGAATTGCGCGCCCTGGAGGTGTTCGCCGCCTGGGTCAACCACTTCGACACCAAGATGCACAACTCCCTGGACATGTATCTGGGCGAGCCGGGCACCGGTCATGTCCGCCATCACCTGATCGATTTCGCCTCGACCCTGGGCGCTTTCGGCGACGCGCTGGTCAAGCGGTTCGGTTATGAATACGGCTTCGACGTGTTCCCGATCACGGGCCGCACCCTCACCCTGGGTTTCGTGGAAGACACCTGGGTATCGCTGGAGAGGCCCCCTGGCCTGGATGAGGTGGGACTCTTTGACGTGGCCACCTTCGAACCCGGTGGCTGGAAACCCGACCTGCCCCACAGCGGCATGGCTAATCTCACCGTCCGGGACGGTTACTGGGCCGCCAAGGTGCTGTCGGCCTTCACCGACGAGGACCTGCGCCTGATCGTCGGGCAGGGTCATTATCAGAACCCGGCAGCGGCGGAATTCCTGGTCGCGACCCTGGCCGGCCGGCGCGACAAGATCGTCAGGTACTGGTTCGACAAGGTGCCGCCCCTCGATTTCTTTACCCTGACCGAGCAGGGAATCGAATTCCACGATCTCGCTGCCGAGCGGGGATTCGCCTCTACCGAAGAATCCCGGTACCGCTTCAGACTGGCGGCCATGGACAGCAACCGCAAAAACAACCGCGATGACGGCTGGACCACGTG
>Ga0164315_10005196_pt1 | contig 10182 bp, 16 predicted proteins | sample GuaBasSedimGuay6_FD_113737 | JGI IMG/M metagenome (GOLD analysis project Ga0164315, IMG submission 113737) | Subseafloor sediment microbial communities from Guaymas Basin, Gulf of California, Mexico - Guay6, Core 4569-2, 0-3 cm | ecosystem: Environmental > Aquatic > Marine > Hydrothermal vents... | reverse complement strand
GGCGAAGGCGTTGAAGTCGAACTGACCGTGAGGATGAAATAACCGATGCTTGAACCAGCCAAAGTGAAATCAGTCTGTCCATTAGAGCAAGGGAATTGGCCGGGTGGACTATGCCATCAATGTGGTGAGAATTTTGATCTTGGCGACTGGTACGAAGACCAAGCCGACTTGATCACCGAAACACAGCCACAGACCTGAGTCATCAGGAACGTGGACGTGCAAGCGATTCGTGTTAGGATCGCGCTTATCAGCAAATTATCGCTGGTGATTAACCAAACTATCCCATGAAAGGGGAATCCAATGAAGAAATTGTTTATGGTCAGCACGGCCCTTATCCTGTCCGCATCGCTGGCGGTTGCTGGCGGCATCGGTGGTGGCACCGGCGGTTCTGGTGCCCTTGGCGGTACGTCCGGTGGAACCGGTGGGGGTTCGGCCCTTATCGGTATCACGTCGGCTGATACCACGGCCACTCAGCAGTCCCAGTCGCACAACGACACCACGGGTTGGGGTATCGGCGGCGTGGCTCTTGTCGGCGGTAGCTTCGGCGTTGTCGGCGGCGGTGTTGCTGGTATCGGCATCGTGTCCGGGGGTGCCGGTGGTGTTGAAACCAACAGCGACCAGAACAGTGGCGGCCAGTCCGTTACCAATTCCGGTTCGCTGGGCTTTGCCGCTTCCAACGGGGGTAGTAACTTCGGTGGTATCTCCGGGGCCAACGGTTCCGGCGGGGGTATTGGCTGGGGCTTCTAAAGACCACTCACTACACGGGTGGTCTGGCAGTTCCGCGATCAGCGTGACGGCATTTTACCACCCAGACACCGCCCGGTGTCAGGTCGGACCAAATTGTTTCGCAGCCGTTTGGTCCGGCCACCTTACAAACCCTTAGCTGCGAGAGGAAAAAACAATGAAATATCTAATGGCCATTATGGCAGTTTTTACATTGGCGTCGGCACCGGTGCTGGCGCAGACAGCCGGGGCGGTAGCGGGTTCGGCATCGCAATCGGGGGCAGCAGCCCTGTCGGGTTCGGCTTCCCAGTCCGGGGCCGCGCTGACCCAAATTTACAACAACGCTGGAACATCAACCACGGCAATGACCGGAACCCGGACCCTGAAAACAGCACCGGATTCGATAGCGCCCAGTTTGGGATCGGGGCACCCGTGTATGATCAACACGTCGGTTGGGTTCTCAGTAATCGGGGGCGCAGCCTCTGGTGGATCAGGGAAAGTAGACGTCGGGTGCATGATGATGCGGTCGGCCAATGCCGTAGACAATACGGCTGGTCGTTACTACTACGCGGCGAAAGACAAAACGGCTTGTCAGGCTTGGCGACGGGTGGGTGCGCTACCGATTGATTACCCCTGCACCAAAAAAGAGCAGTTGAGCCAGAAAAAAGCCGCCGAGACTCAGCCGGTAAAAGTGTCCACCCGTAACGCACCAGCAGCAACCACCCGTGTGGCAAGTGCCGGGTTCAGCAAGTGCGCCAAACGGGACGACGGTGCCGTGGTCATCAGCTACAAATACGGCGCTGACAAAACTGTGGCGCAGGCTGCTTGCTTGGCCTCACTGGGTTACTGATCCCGCTTTGGGATAACTGTGAGTGAATGCGCAGTAGGCGGCGGCTGAAAGGTCGTCGCCAACCAAAGGAACCGACAAATGCCCCACAAGCAACTGGATAAATCTGACGATCCCGTGGATGCGACTTGGTACGAAGATCGCGACATGCCTCAACCGGGCGAGTATCGTGACCCGCCGGGTTCGTGGTTGGTTTGGTGCGGGATAGTAGCCGCAATTATTTGGGTAGGTATCATCGTGGTCGTCATCGCGATGTTGACATGAAATCCCGTCAAGCAGCCACACTTTGGCCCATAGGTAGGTATCCAAAGAAATGCAAAATCAAAGTCCGACCCGACACAAAGATCACCCCCAAGGGTCGTCGGTCGCTGGCAATGCGTCAACGCAATTTGGTGGCACCCACCGTGTCGTTAAGTACACCACCTTGGGATCAGTAATTGCCAATTCGAACTTCGCACCATTAACGACCCGCAAAATACCAACCTTGGATTGGTTGTCTCTGTTTATTGCCACTGGTGGATTTACACTATGTGGATGGTTATGGTTCCTGATTTTCAGGACCATCTTTTGAGAGGAAGTAAAATGAAGAAATTATTGATTGCGGCATTGGTTATGGGCGGTAGCATTGCACATGCCGATGCGCCGATCTGGACGTCGTGTGACGAAACAGTCACCGGTAAAATGGCAATCGTCCTGCCCCCTGAACTGAAGGGCAATGATGAAGCCATTATCGAAGCCGTGGCGGATTGCAGAAAGCATCTGAAAAGTGGGAATGCGATCCGCGACATGGTTCGTGAAATGGACTCACGGGCGCTGATCCCCCCGCCGACAATGAAGAAGTGAATGACCAATGGGTGGGGGATTTCTTCCCCCGCCCAACTCGCAATGAACCAACTGACAATACGTCAGATCGGTGAAATCTCGCACCACATCGGTGTCGAGTTTACAATGGAGTTGAGAAAAAATGGTGACACTGACCGCCGACCAAGCACAGGCGATCAAGGCATTCATGGAATGCTTTGATCTTCACACGACGAGCGTGTGGCCCGTCCTGGAAAAAGCAATGATTGATGAATTCGGGATAGACGATCCTGAAACCATTCTGGAAGAAGTAAGAGAGGCGTTACAGTAATGGCAACAACCGACCCCCACCACAATCCATCCGGCAAGGATGAGATTGAGAAAATCAAGATACAGGCCGCTGTCTTGTCTGGATCACTCAAAAGCATGTGCGCCAACTAGCGTTGGATCACTTGCGGATCGCGACAATGCTGGCCGTGCAATCGTTCTTCGAAGACAAGGATTGAACCATGAGTAAGAAACCACAACTGGGCGATCTGGCCCGCGATGTCGTCAAAACTGGTTGGGTCCAAGCCCATCAAGGAAGCCCGCAAGACGGGTGGTCCATCCAGTCTGGACAGTCACGCACCAGAACGCCGATGAAATATGCTGGCATCATGTCCCTGTTCCTGCTGGCCGCACCGGTCGTGGCAGAGACATACGTGGTGCCAGCAAGTCGATCCGGCGGCGGGGTGAACAACGTCTATATCCAGATGGTTCTGGACTTCATGGCCGACGGCACAGATGTGCGGATCACCCTTCCAAGTTGCTCATCGGCCTGTACCTATTTCCTGATTGTCGATGAGGTCTGTGTCGATCCCGATACGATCTTCGGCTTCCACGGACCAAGTGAATTTATCTTCGGCATAACCGGCATTCCGATCCAGCGTATGCCGACCAAAGCAGCAGCCAACGGAATGGCAATTGCAACGGCGGTGATCGCCGCAAATTATGACACGCGCTGGCCGGGAATGGGCGACTGGTATCTGGCCGGTCCCGCCAAGAAATACGGCTTGAGTATGACACGGGTCAAAGGCCAATCCCTTCACGATACGTTTGGAGTCCCGCTATGCAAATGACACAGCTTGCCCTGCTTCAGCAACTGACCGAAGAGTCCGTAGCGCAGGATAGGGTCCACAGAGCGTTATTGCCTATTCATGGACGGGAACTGCCCGCAGCCCTCTTGGCGCATCTGAAGGGCCGTTCTGATCTGTCACCGGCTGATCTGGAAGACATTGGCACGGCACTATCCCGTCTGTCCGACGAAATCATCCGGGACAGGAAAAGAAACAACTTGTCATCCATGGGATAGTTTGTGTAAGACAACAACAGGGCGGGTCACCCCCGGTTATTAGCCTTTCCGGGTGTGTTTCTGATAATTCCGGTGGCCCGTCCGCTAATTCAAAGGTGTCGTAAAATGATCGTATTTGACCTAGATGGCACGATTGCCCTGAACGACCACCGTCAACATTTCGTTGAACGCCCGAAGGGACGGAAGGACTGGTACGCATTCTTTGAGGCTTGCGATTATGGATGTGCCAAATTACGAACTGATCCGGATTCTATTCGCTTTGCGTGACGCTGGCCGTACCGTGGAAATCTGGTCGGGTCGAACGGATATCGTGCAAATCAAGACTGAGCATTGGTTGCGTAATTTTGGTCTGAACGACCTGCCCCTGAAGATGCGCCCAGCCGATGACTATACCAGTGACGTCGATCTGAAGCGCAGTTGGTATCATGCCGCCCCGGTCAAACCCGTCCTGTGCTTTGACGACCGGGACAAGGTGGTTAAGATGTGGCGGGAATTGGGCGTGGTCTGTTGTCAGGTTGCGCCGGGGGACTTCTGACACAGGAGTCCCCCAACACTGTTGAAACCAAAGGAGTCACTCGCGATGACCAGAACCAACGTCCACCCAATAGCAAAACCAAGCTACGCAAACAAGTGCGCCAATGCCGACGACGCCATGTCGGTTATCCGCACGGAAATGTATGCTTGGGAAATCGAAACCATGGCCGAAGATGTCGGTGTCAGTCAGGCTTGCCTGTACGCGATCCGGCGGGGTGCAACCAAATGGCCACGTCAGAAGACCTTCTTCAGTCTGATCAACTATCTGGACCTGACCATGATGCTGGTGAAGCGGTGAGGCTGGCGTTCGACATCAGCCGTTGCTGCAACGAAACCTGCTACCTGCGCAACACGTGCAAGCGGTGGCTGGTGCCCGGTCGGTCAATTGAGCAAGGCGGGTCAGTCATGACGCTCTATCCCGTCCCCACAGAACCAGACGAATGTCCACACAGGATACCGACCGATGAATAAACAATGTATCAACTGCAAATTCTTTGACCGGTCCGGGACTGGTCCGGGCAAGAGGCCGGGGGTGCGGGACAACTATCGCAAATGCAAGGTAGTCCGTCAGATGAATCGGGCAATGTCGGAATGGCGAAGCCCGACTGACTCCTGCAATCTGTTCGAACCAGCACCAGCACCAGTCGATCCAATGTTCAAAACAAGGCGTAAGCGATCTGTTAGCTGAGAGGTCTAGCGGGGGATTCTAAATCCCTGTCAACGTCGGTTCGAACCCGGCACAGATCACCAAGAGGAAACCAAGATGACCCACAGAACCAAAAACGAAGCAATGTCGGCTCTGCACAAAATGTTTGCCGACACCAGCGTCCCGCAAGAAGACACACTGGAAGCACTGGAAGAAGTGCGCGATCAGGCCGACGAATACATCATGACCCTGCGAGAAGAATTGGACATGGCAGATGGCTAAAACATTTCACCGCAAAGCCGCCAAGGACTATCCCAACGAAGGGATTAGCAAGGGCGATATGTATTGGTACGCCAAGATCAAAACCGGCCAACGATCCAGCAGGGTAATCCGCAGCCTGACACCGATCCCGATGTCCAAGCGTGGCTGGATGTGCCGCCGGTCAAGAAGGCGCGACCATGATGTGACTGGCCAACCGGTAACCGGTCGGTATAGTTGACCTGTCAGGCAAGGTCTTTTCGGATTCCCACCTCGCCAGATAAAAAGAACCCCCGTCCATTGTGGCGGGGGTTTTCAGTTGGGTTGGTCTTCGACTTGGGACAGTCAAATTCCGTAGCTGAAGTATCAGACCTTTCATCTTTGCGGGATAGCGTCCCTTGGCGCATCGCCCGGTGACCGGGGATCAGGATAAGACTTCGACCTTGCAACCAACTTTCCATATGTTTGGCGACAGGTAATTCTCAGACCACCCTTCGATCAACTTAACGGTATGGGTGATCGGGTCGGCATTATACTTATCAGACACAAGGTCCATGTCGAACCAATTAAATCCGTTCTTGTCCATCCAGTTCGACCAATTGAACAATTCCTTCTGTGTCATGTCGAACGTCAGACCAATGATGCGAACCCGTCTGGCCGGGGTCCGTCGCCGGGTCATCGTGTTCCCCGCATTCATCTTCATGACGCGCAGGCCGACATCCACCGACACGGCGTATCCTTCCTGACTTGGGCACGGGTAATTGCTAGGGTAGGTGACAGCCATTTTCTATTCCCTCATTCCACGCATCTGGAAAATACCAGAATGGTATTCAATGCCTTCGATTGTAAACTCACCGGGGCCGGAAGACTTGACCGACATGACGGTGTATGACGCCCCCGACAAGTGATCCCCATTATCCTTGGTACTGAAAGTCAGGACCGATCCACCCACCTGAATATTGGTGACCTGCCAGTCGGTGACATCAACCACTGTCCCCCCATTGGTCACTTGGGTGCTGAAGACCCACGACATCTTCCCGTTCGACGTGAGCCTGCCAGCGGCCTTTATTGCATTCGCCGGGGCGGGTGGGTCAACATTGACATATCGACGCCCGTTCTTCCCCCATTTGGCTGTAACGATGGATGACTTCCGGCCATGGATCAGATCGAACGATGTGCTGATCCGATCACCATAGCTGGGCAGGTATCCGTCCAGCCCAGTGGTAAACGAAATCGTCCGGCGCTGTCGCTTCAGGCGTTGCCAGTAATAGTTGGCAAATTCCTTGGCCAGACCATGGTCAGTGCAGCCGAACAGCTTGATCCGTTCCACCCTCTGATCGTTTTCGGTATATCCAGCCGTGGCTTCCTGAAGGGCGAACCGATACTGGTCACGGTATTCGACAATGACCCCCTTCGGATCATCGTCACGCATGAAGCTGTACCCAAGTTTCGGTGTCTGTTCTTTGACATCGAAGTCGGTAAAGAGATATTGCGGAAACGGCACCTCTTTGATCCTGACCAAGCCGATCTTGTTTCCTATCATTGTCGGAATAGCCGGGATGACCTGCGCAGTCACCTTCATCGCATCGGCAATTGTGCCTTCCATATCGAACACAGCATCGAAGGTGATGTTGTGTTTGTTCGCGATCTTGCGCGCTTCCATCAATGTGCCGTCGATGTCGATTTCAGACCGGGGCAGTCGGGCACCGTAGGATGCCGTGAGGATATCGAACAAGGCATCAGCCGGGTTCCGGGTCGGTCTGTGGATTTCCGTGGTGTTAATGTTGTAGAGAATGCGTTCCGCCTTGACCCTGATGCGACTGGTGGACTGCTGAGATACACCAGTGGCCCGCACGCGCACCGCCAGCAGGGTGCAGCCCTTGCTACCATGGTACAGCCCCGTACTGCGGTCGTTGCCCTTCTCATCCCGGCCAGACCATCTGCTTTTCAGCGATGTCCATGACATATTGTCCACGGGGTTGCCACCGTCTTCCCGAAAGTTGGGCGCGCGGGCAATTGCCACTTCCCACAAACCCCTGTCCGGCAATGCCCGACCTGTTGCGTCTAAATCACCAGCGCCGATAACAATGGTGCGACGGATTGGTGAGTTATCCATAATGACCCAATTATACGACTTGCGCCAGATCGTACCATTCTCAGGCTGATCGTTCCTACGGATCATCACATCGAATGATACACCAATGGTGGCGATGGCCCCATTGCCCGCAATCGTGTACAGACCAGCCGGTGCGATAATGTCCAGTTGAATACGGTCACATTCGTGGTTGTCCCGCCACGCGCGATAGAAGTTGGTCTGATCCAGACCCCTCTCACCATACGACTTCAATTTAACACGGCGTCCAATCTTCCTGATGAAGCGCCATTGTGCGTAATCCTCACCAGTCTTGGCCTTGCGGTCAGTCCTGATCGGGTGGGACCGCACACGCATGAAGTTCTGGTTTCGGGTGACCGACTTGACGACATAACCATCCTGAAACCCGGTGACTGGATCGTGATATGGTGTTTCCTGCCATTCGAATACATCACCGACATATATCTCAGGCGGGTTCAGGTCTTTCTGTTCCCATTCCCAGACCTGATCACCACCATCATTGTACCATTTCATGTGCTTGCCGAACTTGAATCCGCCCGGATTATCCTGCACAAAATTCTCATTGAACAGCTTTAGAATATTCGGACCCTGATTGAAGTTTGGCCGATTTACAGCCCTGTGTCCGGTGTTGGTCACAGCATGTTGAGTGTTCCCCCGAGATACCCTGATATTCTTACAGTTCTTCAACCGCTGCATTACCGAAGCACCCGGATTGATGATGTCTACTGATCCGTTGAAGAACCGAACAGACAGATAATCTTCCCCGGAAATAACCGATTTGTCCGGATCGGGCTTGCTCAATTGTATGTTGGCGACGGCTGGGGATGTCAGCATGTTTTCCTGAAACCCGTCAAGGCGTGCGTTGTTCTTGACCCGACCATATATGCCCTTGTGGACGTTGGGTGGGATCAGGGTGTATTCCACATCGCCGCCCAGTTCCGCCTCATCAGCATCGGCCAGAAACACATTGCTGACGTCATACGATCCGACACCAAGCGCATACAGGCCGTAGAAATATTGCTCATTTCCGAAGTAGGATACGAACGGCTGTGCGGCCAGCGGCGGGGTGATGACGAATCGACCGTATCCGGTGGGTAGAACTGCCCCCAGCTTGGCTTCGTTGGTGATGTTGCCGACCGAATAAACGGTGGATGGTGTGGGCAGGTTCTTCTGTGCCGCCGGGTCATCCGGCCTGAACAGATAGCTGATGATCAACTGCACCGCCGTGGCGATCAGAAAGCTGATCAACTGCACCAGAAGGAATTCCCATTCCGGGGCGACATAGATGGTCAGTTCGTCGCCTTCACGAACAAGGTCGTCCGGCGGCGGGTTGTCATCTTGCCTGAAGACAGCCGTCGTCAGAGCATCGAATCCTGCGCTTGAGACAGCTTCTTCAATCGTGCTACCCGGCACAATATCGAAGATTTCTATGTCAGATTTGTCGGTTGGATCGCGATATGCGATCAGTCGCGCTTGGCCCATACCGCCCCCTTATTGTCCAGCATATACCGGTTTATGTCGTCAATCAAAACACCGGTGCGCGGCGTGGTGTGCAAGACATAACCACGACCAAGGTGTATCCCAACGTGCCGCCCGCTGGCCATAGGCTTCGACACTGCAATTTCACCATAGGTCAGTTGGTCAACCGGTATCCGCTTCCAGTCCCCGGACGCAGCCTGATCCTGAACAACCGCTTCAGTTGACTTGCGCCAGTTCACATCCGCCCAGTCGGGAAAATCTATCCCCATCCGCTTTCCAACTTCGATCACGACGCCCCAGCAATCGTATCCATCCGGGCCGCGCGCCCCACGCTGGTACGGTTTGGCCAGCAGATCATCCACATTGATAATCATCGTTCCAGCCCCGGAAAGGTCTTGGTGGTGAAGAACAGATTGGGGAATCTGGTGTTGAGGAAGTCGGCCCGGTCCGCAGACAGGATGATCGTGTTGGACTCCACAGATGCGTCCGTGATCTTCAGGCTCACCGATAAGCCGGGAACTTCAGATGTCGAATTGTACAGGCGATATATGAAGCCGATGCTGCGATCCGGCATCCCGTTGATCGCGTCGTTCAGTTGAATGACCATCCGCCGATCAACCGCACCAAACTGGACAGCAATTGCCGCTTGCAACTCACCGTTCTGTTCCGGCACTCCGACCTCAAAGGGTGCCGCAATGTGCCAAACCTTTGCGCCGCTTTCCAAGATGAACCGCTGGTCCTCACTGTTGTTTGTGAACCGCCAGTTTGTAGCCTGATATGGATAGATATCGTTGACGAACATTGGATGGGCGAACTGCACCGTTTCCATCGGCGCGCGACCGTCGGTTCGGCTGGCATACAGTTTGGTAAGGCTTTGTGCTAATTTCACGATCCCTGTCTCCGAAGGCTATAATTGCTTTCAAGCTGGCGGGCGATTGACCCACCGCTGCGAATTTGTCGGGTCACTTCACTCACGGCCTGTTCGACCGCGATGACGATGGCACCGTTCTGCCCCTGCTGCGCACTGACTTCGACCCCTGCGGCATTGTTGTTGATGATAATGTTCACACCATCGCTATTGGACCCACCACCCGTCACACCGACTCCAAGGTCGCCGTTGGGCATCCGGGTGACCGGTAGGACTGCCTCTGGCCCAGCCTCACCAATAATGGCCTTGGTTGGACCGGTCACGATGTCGCCCTTGGCCATCATGCTGAAGCCACCAACGCCACCAAGTATCCCGGAAATGAATTTACCGACACCACTGGCCGCGCCCCCGCTGCCCTGACCGAATGTGCCGAACATCTCGGCGATCTTGGCCTGTGCCCACGCATCCGCAATCTTGCCGATGGCCCTGATCGCTATAGCCGCATAGTCGCGCCAGTCAGCCTGTCCGTCCACGATATCCTCGGACAGTTGGCTGAAGATGT
>Ga0164315_10005194_pt1 | contig 10183 bp, 5 predicted proteins | sample GuaBasSedimGuay6_FD_113737 | JGI IMG/M metagenome (GOLD analysis project Ga0164315, IMG submission 113737) | Subseafloor sediment microbial communities from Guaymas Basin, Gulf of California, Mexico - Guay6, Core 4569-2, 0-3 cm | ecosystem: Environmental > Aquatic > Marine > Hydrothermal vents >... | reverse complement strand
GAGGCTGTCGAGGCCGGCGCTTGTCAGACCGGCGAGGTACTGTTCCTCGGAAATCGCGCCGCCGATGCACGCCGAGTAAGCGGTTGCGAGTCGCCTGATGTCGTCGGGCAGGTCCTGGGCAACGATGTCGGAGACCGAGAAGCGTCCGCCGGGCTTGAGCACCCTGGCGATCTCGGAGAAAACGCTGCCTTTCTGGGGAGATAGGTTGATGACGCAGTTGGAGATCACCCAGTCGACAGATTCGTCTTCGACCGGGAGGTCTTCGATCACGCCCTTACGCACCTCGACATTATCGGCGCCTGCCTGTTTGATGTTGTCGCGTGCGACCTCGATCATTTCATCGGTCATGTCGACACCGATGACCCTACCTTCGGGACCGACAATGCGGCTTGCCAGCAGCAGGTCAAAGCCGGCCCCTGAGCCAAGGTCAAGTACCGTCTGGCCCTCTTTGACCCCGGCAAAGGCCAGTGGGTTGCCGCATCCGAAGGACGACTGGGCCGCCTCGGAGTACTCGCCCGTCTCGTCGTCGCTGTAGCCGGCCGTCTGTGCAGCGATGCCAACGGGAAGTGTATTCGAACAGCAGGCGTTGCCACCCTGTTTGACGCTGAGGGTGACGGCATTCGCGTAGGCCTTGCTGACCTGGGCTCGAACGCCGTTTTTATCACTTGAAATTATCTCGGTGACCGGCGAACCGGCACAACAACTGAGTTTTGATGTCTTTTCCTGGGTCATTCTTCCTCCACACAGCAGTTTGTTCCACAAGATTCCAGCGAATCGGCCAGGTCTCGCAGGAGGGCGATGACGTCGTCCGCCTGAAGGCGGTATCGCACCTCACGTCCGTTCTTCTCCGCATGGACCAGACCCGCCAGACGGAGTTGGCGCAGGTGACGCGAGACGCCGGACAGGTGAATGCCGCAGCAGTCTTTAATCAGGAGCAATTCGTGGTTCTGTGGCTTCTGGGAGTCTTCGCCAGCTGAGGTTACCCCAAGCCACAGGGCCACGAATTGCTATAGCGACGCCCTCCAAATTCCGCCCCGCCCCTAAATTATGATAGGGTCCGCCTTCGGCGCGGACCGTCGTCAGAACGTGGTGTCCGTTGATTGTTAATTTTCTTCCCCTTGGAGGGCCAGTGATCATGCGTTCCTTTCGATTCGTTGTTCTTTTGACAGTTCTCTTCTCTGCTGCTGTGGCCATGGCCCAGGCGCCCGTGGCGGCTGAAAGGCCAAACACCCCACCTGAACAGGTTGTCGTCACAGTCAACGGCGATCCCGTGTACGCTGGCGAGGTCCAGATGGCGGCTCAGAGGATGGCGCAGAGCATGGCCCAAGCCGGCCAACAGGTTGACCCTCAGCAGATCGGATCTAGGGCGATGGGGCAGATGGTTGACGGGACGCTACTGGTGCAAGAAGCCAAACGGCGGGGACTCAAGGCAGATCCGGAAGTTGTCAAGTCCAGCGTGGAACAGGCGGAAACCAGCGCCGGTGGAGCGGAGGAACTGGATGACACCCTGAAGCAGCAGGGCATGGACCGTGCTCGGCTTCACAAACTGATCGAGGAGTCCGACCTGGTCAACCAGCTGCTTATGAAGCTTGGCGAAGGCATTGAGATTGCGGATGAGCAGGTGTCGACCTTCTACACCGAGAATCCAACGTATTTCCAAGCGCCAGAGGAGGTCAGTGCACGCCACATCCTTTTCAAGGCTGAGGCTAGTGCTGACGACGAAACCAAGGCTGCGGCCAAGGCCAAGGCTGAAGCGGCCCGGAAGCGGGCGGTCGCCGGTGAGGATTTCGCCACGTTGGCCATTGAGCTGTCCGAAGGTCCCAGTGGTCCGAGCGGTGGAGATCTTGGTTTCTTCTCCAGGGATCGTATGGTCCCCCCGTTCGCTGACGCGGCCTTTGCCCTGAAGCCGGGGGAGATCTCCGGAATCGTCGAGACCCGGTTCGGCTACCACGTCATCAAGGTCGAAGACCGTCATGAGGCGCGGACCGTTCCACTCGAAGAGGTGAAGGGTCAAATCAAACAGGGCCTGACCCAGGAAAGCCAACAAGGCCGGGTTGAGGCGCTGTTGATCAGCCTTCGTGACAAGGCCGAAATCATTCCGGTCAGCACCGGACCGGCTCCAGCTCAGTAGTTTTCATTTTCTCTTGGTCATCAGAAGGGTCTCCTGCGGGGGGCCCTTTCTTTTCTATTCAAGATCTCCTTATGAGGCTGGAAAAACGAGCGGGTGCCCTTGAGTGATCGCTGGAGACGATCCTCGAGGTCTGCGCCAAGGGCTGGATCGATCGGGGCCACCTCTTCGGCCAGGGCGTGGAGTTCCTGGGCGGCGGTACGGCAATAGCGATTGAGAGGAGCGTGGAAGCCGATAGCACTTTGGTATTCGCGCGCGGCCTCGAGGTTCCTCCCGATTTCAGCCAGATCCCTGGCCTTTTGGAGGTGCTGGGCCGATCGGACGACTACGAAAGCGTGGAGGAGGATAATTGCCACCAATGATGCGGTCAGCCATCTTCGCAATCTCATCTCTGGCTCCTATCATGGACCACGCCCAAATATGCATTGACGATTTCGGCTGCCTCACCACCCTCGCCACGAAGGGGCTGAAGCCAGTCTTCCACGCAGGTTGGCCCTCCGGCCCGGGCGGATACCAGTAGCATCTCTGTCAGCCGCTTCATGTCGAGCGTGTCGGCGCATCGTCCGTCTGCCATTGCGCAGAGTGCAACGGCCACGTCTTCCCGAGAAGCATTCGAGCGAACCAGCAGCGTGATCCGGGCCACTCCGCCATTCCCCGATGGGTCCCTTGTTATGGCCTCGTCAAGATCGGAAAGAGCGCCGGCAAGATCCCCTGACCGTTCTCGGACCAGGGCCCGGTTGATCCAGGTCTCACTACCCCCGATGCCGAGCTCAAGGGCCTGTGTGAGCTGGTTTTCTGCCAGGTCCCAGTCATTCTTTCGGATTGCTACAAGGCCCAGGGTGAACCATGCTTGTGCGAGTTCAGCGTCGTATGTCAGGGCCTTTTCCGCGAGCTCCTCGGCGTTCTCGAGTCTGTTTTCCAGCAGGGCTATGTGGGCGCTGAGACTCCAGGCCGGCCCCAACATCGGCTGTTTCTTTATGGCTGCGGCGGCCGAGGCCTCCGCAATTTGGAGGTCCCCCGCATCCACCGCGAGCTGTGCGATCCGGAGGTGGATTTCGGCGATTCCTGCCAGTTCCGAGGCCGCGATGAGGTGCGGTTTGGCGGCATCGGGCCGTCCTTCGGCGAGGTCTGCCGCCGCCCGCCGGACATGGTCCATTGACAGGACTTGGCGGCTCATCCAGTCCGGGTCATCGGATTGCCGGGGTGGGGGAGGGGTGAGACCCCAGTCGGAGACCGGGTCGTTTTTTCTCTCGGCTCGGGCGATGGTGCCGCTGGGCTGAAGAGTCCAGGAACGAGGAGCGAATTCCAGGAATGGCGTGGTGTAGAAGACTTCTTGGCCATCCTCAAGAAGGGCGGCCACCAGGGGTTCCTCTTGTGTTTGTCGAAAAATGGCCAGAGGTTCCTGAACGCGGTGGAGGGCTCGGTCATAGGGCGACTCGAAGAGATTGCCGGCACGATCAAAGACCCTGACGTCGGGCCGAGCTCCTTCCACCAGCATCAGGTAGGCGAGGGGGAAGGTCGTATTGTCCTCCTGGGTGAAAAGCACGGCGCCCGGCGGCACCTGGCTCAGCACCGCTTCGGCGGTATCCCGAATGACGAAGGAGTCGGAGAGATCGAGCCTCGGCCACGCGACCCACGAGCTGACGATGACCGCTGTGGCCAGAATAACAACGGCCGCTTCTCGGGCCCGGCGCCACTGGGCCATCTGTTCCAGCCCGAGGCCGACAAGCACGGCCACGGCAACCATTGCCGGAATGCCGTAAGCCTCCGACTGAAGCGGTGCGGTGTCGAGCAGAACGACGAAGGCACCGTCGAAGAGCACGACCAGTAGGGCCAAGAATGCCGTTCGTCGGCCTCTTGATGGGACCAATGCAATCAAGGCGACGGCAAGGGCGACGTGCAGATTCCGTACGAGAATACCGCCGTACTCCACCGTGCGTGCCAGGTAGGCGGCAAGCGGTAGGCTCAAGGAGCGCGCCCGCACATTCTGGTTGGAGAGATACCACCACAGCTTCTCGAGGGTGTCGGGAGAACTCCACTCAACCGCCGGATCAGCCATGGCCCGCAACGGCACGTAGAGGTACAACAACAACGGGAGGGCGGCAGCGGCGCCTACTCGAATTAGGCAGGACAGGCGGTCTCTCCAACCCTGCTGCGGGATAACAAGTACCAGCAAGACGATAGGGGTCAGAGGGGCCAGACCGACGTGGCAGGTCAGAAGCAGACCCCAGAGCAGGGCAGTGACTTCTGGCCGCATCTTGAGGTCCAGCGAGACCAGGGCCGCGGCAAGAAGCAGTGCCTGGAGGGTGTAGACCTCGGCCATCAATGCCTGGGACCAGATGACCGGCGCCAAGGCGGCAACGGCGCCGATGACGATGGCCTCTGTCGCCCCGGAGCCCCGGCGTTCCGCCCAGTTCGCCAACAGCAGGAACAGGGCCACGGCGAAGACGGCCGACAGGAGATTGGCTCGCCACGCTATATGGCCGTAGGGCACCATGGTCATGAAGGCCTTCGACAGCAGCATATAAAGGGGCGCCCCCGGGGGGTGGCCCAGTCCCAGCGTCCACGCCGCGGCTGTCAGTTCGCCGGCATCGTGAACGTGCACGGTCGGCGCCAGGCCCATCAAATAGAGAGCGCCGAGGGCGAATGCCGCGGGGAGGATGGGGCTCATAGCCCGGGCCCGATTATTCAAACTCTGTCTCCTTCAGGGAACAGGGTACAGGGGAGAGGGAGGCGCCGAATGATGAATGAGGAATGATGAGCATCCAACCCGGCGAAGCCGGAACCAGAAAGCGACAGGCCGGCCCGCCGGGTAGCTGTTGGCCGTTAGCAGTTAGCTAAGCATTGTGGCCGGAAAAGGAGACCAGGAGTAACCCATTGTGGGGAGCCGGGCGTCTTAAAAGATGGGGAGCATTCGGGGTTTTTGACGGCAGCCCCAGCGGGCGGGGACGCCCGCGGCCACAACATCGCATCGGACACCCGGCAGGCCTATTGTGGGGAGCCGGGCGTCTGTGCCCGCGCAACATCCTTCGGATGCAGAGCCTGACGGCTCAACCGGCTTTCGGCCGGGCGCCGGTTCCTGCCCACACTCGGCACCCTGAAATCGAAGGGCAATTCTTGCAGGCGACTTCCTTGAATCGAAGCTGTTGTGTCTTCAGGTTTCGGTTCTTTCTTCGAATCTTTGTTTTGTTGGAGCGGGAGATCCCAACCCGGGCGGCTGTTGGCTATTGGCCCTTCTGCTTCCAGCGCGAACTTCGACGTTGGATCGTTGGTATTGAGCGTTCGATGTTCCTTTCGTCCTCTCAATTAGTACATCTTCCATCACCAAGAAATCGAGGTCGGTCTCTTGAAACACCGTTACCGCATCATCCGGGCGCTCGGCCAGTGGCTCGCCGCGGCGATTGAGCGAGGTATTGAGCAGCACCGGGAGGCCTGTGTGGCATGCGAAGGCCTGAAGGAGTTCGGCGAGTCCTGAGCCGTCACCCTCAACGACGGTTTGTACCCTGGCGGTTCCATCGTCATGGATGACGGCCGGAATCCGAGGGCGGGACTCCTCCGCCACAGGCCAGGTGCGCAGCATGAACTCACTTGGCCCCATCCCGGGGAAGAGTTCTTCACAGGCGTCGAGCAGAACACAGGGGGCGAAGGGCTGGAAGGTCTCCCGCCGCTTGATTAATTTGTTGAGCCGTATCCTGGAATCTTCTCGAGTGGGGTCTGCGAGGATCGAACGATGTCCCAGGGCTCGTGGGCCCATCTCACTGCGTCCTTGGAACCATCCGCCGATGGCGCCCCCGGCCAGCAACTCGGCGGTTTTTGGCACCACGCCGGCACCCACAACCGAAGGTTCAAGGCCCGCTGCGACAAGAGCGTGATCGATCTCTTCTGAGGTTGGGAAACTCCCCCAATAGGCGTCGGCAAGGCGCCAGTTGGGGTCGGTCTCGAAGGCGAGAGCCCCTCCGATGGCCGTGCCGGCATCCCCTCCCACCGGCAGCAGGTAGACATCCGTCGCCCCGCTGCCTTCGACGACGGCGCCGTTGAGGGCCGGATTGAGGGCCAGACCTCCAGTCAGGCAGAGGTTCTCTTCGCCTGATTCCCGGATGAGATCCCGGGACAATTCGACGGCGATCCCTTCGGTCACAGTCTGGAGGGCGCGGGCCAGAGCAAAATGCCTGGGTTGGAGTCCCTCGGATGGCCGGCGTCGGGGGCCGAAGGACTTCTCGAACGCTTTGGTTGTCCATTGGCCCCCAAAATCGAAGAGCCGGTGGTCAACGATCAGTCGTCCCCTTTCGAGCCGACAGGCTCGGCCGAATTCAACGACCAGATCGTCGGTCCCCGAGGCGGCCATTGCCATGATCTTGCCTTCTTCACGGTTGTGGCGAAAGCCCAGGTGTTCGGTGACTGCGGCATACACCAGTCCCAGTGAGGCCGGGAAGGGAATTCGGCCCCGGCACTCAAAGACCGGCGATGGTCTTCGACGGGCGACAAAGGAGGCGCCGGACCAGGCCTCGGCGACGCCGTCCACGACCAGAACTGCTGCTGAGTCGAACGGCGAGGCCAGGAACACGGCCCTGGCGTGAGCCTCGTGGTGATCGGCGCGGCTGATGGACGCCTGAATGCCGAGTTTTCGGAGTTGTTGCACCAGGCCCAGGTTTCCTCGGCCCTTGGCCATCAGATCAAAGGCCGCCGAGAGACCGTGCCGGGGCCGCCGGAGTTGGTAAGCAAGCCGGGTTGCGGCCCCGATCCACGGTCTGAATGACAGTACGACCCTGTCGACCGCCTGGGGGTCGATTTCCGCATCGCGCAGGCAGAAATCTATGGCCTGTACCGGAAAGCGGCCGTCCCCCTTGATCCTGGACAACCGTTCCTCCTGGGCGAAGGCTCGCAGGCGGCCGTCCACTACCAAAGCCGCGGCGGAGTCGTGAGTGAAGGCGTGCAGGCCGAGAGTGATCATCGGCGGTACTGTAACCCAGAGCAACCCGGTCCGGCATCTATGGTAGCTTCTTCGAAGCTCAACGGCCTGCTCCGGACGAGGCCGTCAAAGGAAGTCAACCATGGCCAAACGACTGCTCACCGTCATATCCGTCCTTCTCCTGATGTTGGTAGCCGTCGGTCCGACTTTTGCCGCCGGCGAAAATTCTCTGGGCGCCGAGATGACGGCGAAGGTACAGACCCCTGAAATGCTGCTCTTGCGCTCTGCACATTTCGATCCCCTTGACCGGGTACCGTTGGACGTTGGTTTGGGTCTGAGTAACTGGCGGGATAGACGCGAGGGATTGGTGCTGGGAATCGTGCAGTTTTCCTCGACGCCTTCGGCTCAGTCACGAACGGCTCTTGAGCGTGCCGGGGTCGAATACCTTTATTACATTCCGAACAACGCATATCTCGTTCGTTTCGACCTGGGCGATCTCGAGTTGGTTTCCGGTCTCACCGGGGTGCGTGTGGTCTTCCGGCTGCCGAAGTGGGCCAGGGTCGAGCCGGGTCTGCTTGACAAGGCGCCCGATGCCGAGGGCATGGTCGCCATCGAGATTATGTCGGCGCCGGGCAAAGGCGCCCAGGGCATCGCTGTGACCCTTGAGAAACTGATCGAGGGGACTGTGCTGGTGACCGACCTTTACCACCACCAGCAGGGGCGGGTGATCGCACGAATCCGGTCTGGTGAGCTCCACCGTGCCGTGGATCTGCTGACCGGGCTCGAGGATGTGCTTTCGGTGGACCTCTGGCGAGAGAAGCAGTTAGTCAACGATCACTCGATCTGGGTGGGTCAGAGCTATGACACATCGAATACGACCAACTACGCCGTGACCGCCCCGATCTGGAATCAGGGCATTCTCGGCGCCGGGCAGATCGTCTGCGTCAACGATTCAGGTCTGGACTCGGACATGTGTTATTTCCGTTTTGACTCAAGCGCCGGAAGCAAGACGACCGCCCAGAGTCCGTTGCCCCCGGATATCGGTACCCTGGAGCCTGGCAAGAAGGTCGTGGCCTACTACGTCGCGCCCGGCGCCGATGCCTATGACAGCTCGTCGGTCTCTTACCACGGAACCCATGTCAGTGGTTCGGTGGCAGGCGACAACCACCTCAACCTCTCGGCCGGTTTGGACAACGGCCATGACAACGGCGACGGCATGGCCCCTCAGGCCCAGATCGTACTTCAGGACGTGGGCAACTCCAGTGGCGGCCTGGCCGGCCTTGCCGGGGATCTGACCGACATGTTCCGGCAGGCCTACGATGCCGGGGCACGCATCCACTCGGACAGTTGGGGCACCACCGCGAGCGTCTACGACGGCACTGCACTCGACATGGACGAGTTCATGTTCCGCAATCAGGATTTCCTGTTTGTCGTTGCCATGGGTAATTCCGGTACGGCGCCGGGAGACGGCACGATCGGCTCACCGGCCACGGCCAAGAACATTGTCAGCGTCGGCGCCACCACCAACGGGGGCGCATCCTCAAGGGCTGACAGTTTGATGAGTTACTCGCGGGGTCCCGTCGACGACGGGCGAATGAAGCCTGACATCGTCTCTCCGGGTTCGGGCATCAATTCGGCCTCGGGAACCACCAGCAATACCGACGACAACTGTTCGGCCAAGTCCCTGAGCGGCACATCGATGGCGACGCCGACCACCTCGGGCTACCTTGCTCTCCTGCGCCAGTTCTACACCGACGGCTTCTACCCCTCGGGGACGCTCGTGCCGGGTGACGCCAGAATTCCCTCGGGCGCGCTGATGAAGGCCACTTTGATTTCCGGCGCCGTGCCCCTTGGCGGCACCGATGGTGTTACGGGCGGTTCGGTCTCGACGATTCCTTCTCTCGATCAGGGCTGGGGACGCACACATCTGGACAACTCACTCTTTTTCACCGGTGACTCCCGGCAGCTTCGCGTGTGGGATGTGCGCCATGACGCCGGAATCGCAACCGGTGAGCATGTGGACTACACCCTCGACATTCCATCAGGCGCTGAGCCCCTCAACGTGCGGTTGGTGTGGAGTGACCCCGAGTCAACGACCCTTGCCGCGGTCAATCTGGTCAACAACCTCGATCTTGAGGTCGTCAGCCCGAGCAGTGCGCTCTACCTCGGCAACGTCTTTTCCGGCGGTGACTCTACCTCCGGAGGCAGTGCCGACGTGCTCAACCCGGTTGAAGGGGTGGTGATCCCATCTCCGGCCTCAGGCACTTGGACCTTGCGCATCAAGGGCACTGCGGTTCCGGGAACGGGAACCGCGCCATACAGCGATCGCCAGGGTTATGCCCTGGTGGCCACCTTCGGAAGCTGCTCTTCGACGCCGGCGGCGCCCACCGGCCTGGCGGCCTCCGATACTCCTCTGAGCGGCATCGATCTGAGCTGGAGCTACGGAATTTCCTCGGAATTCCTGATCTACCGCGCGCTGGGCAGTTCGCCCCAGCCTGGCGATTACAGCCTGGTCGGAACTTCGTCGACTCCCGCTTTCACCGACGTGCATGTTCAGGGTGGCTATTCCTACTCCTACATCGTCAGGGCGACGGATGGATGTGGCGAGAGCGCAGCTTCTGGAAGTGCCTCGGTGACATTCACCGGCGCCTGCACCTTGTTCCCGGACTTCGACGGTATCCTGGCGGTGACCAACGATCTCGATACGATCCTCTGTGATCTGGTTGTGGACTGGACAGAGGGCCAAAGCAACTGTCCCGCTGGACCGGCTGTGACCTACAATGTATTCCGCAATTCGACGCCGTATTTTACTCCGGGGCCCGGCAATCTGATAACCAACGTCGCCGGCACGACCTTCGTCGACCACGACGTTGTGCCCTTCGAGACCAGCTATTACGTTGTCAGAGCCGAGGATTCCACCACCGGGAACGGCGGATTGAATAACGACGGTAACGAGGAACACAACACCGTCATATTCTCAGGCACTGCCTGGGCGCCGACCTCCAGCCCCGGCACCTTTTCCGACGATGGCGGGGACACGAACGCCAAGCTCAACCTCGAGGGTGAGTGGCGGGTCACAAACCAGCAGAACCACACCTCGGGTGGGGGCTTTTCCTACCACAACGCCCCCGACGGCTCGAATCACG
>Ga0164315_10005192_pt1 | contig 10186 bp, 5 predicted proteins | sample GuaBasSedimGuay6_FD_113737 | JGI IMG/M metagenome (GOLD analysis project Ga0164315, IMG submission 113737) | Subseafloor sediment microbial communities from Guaymas Basin, Gulf of California, Mexico - Guay6, Core 4569-2, 0-3 cm | ecosystem: Environmental > Aquatic > Marine > Hydrothermal vents >... | reverse complement strand
GATTTGTTGGATGGAGTCGAGCAGGTGAGTACAGAGCAAGCCTTTGCAATGAGAAAACGACTTATACAGGAAGAAGGGATCCTTGCTGGCATATCTTCTGGTGCAAGTGTATTTGCGGCATTAAAAGTGGCTAAAGAATTGGGTCAAGGCAAGTTAGTGGTAACAATCATTCATGATACTGGCGAACGCTATTTAAGTATGGGTTAATAGTTTGAATAACCCAAATCACAGGTGGCGACACTCTAAAATTATTATTGTAACTAGTTGGTTATGAATCTATTTATCTTTAGTGAAATAGGTTCTGGTCAAAGTCTTATTACCTAAACAACCCTTTTAATCTGTCCATTACTTTATCTTCTTTCTCTGGGGTATTATTTTCTACTTTATCTGTGGAAGATGACTCTTTCTCTTTTGTGTTGGTTGTTGTTGCAGGTTTTTGACCCAATGCGGTTGAACATGGATTTGTATCTGCTGTTGTGCGGTTGAGTAATCCCTGAGCTAACAATGATAAACCACCTGTTGCTACAGCAGTGGTTGCCGATAATCCTGTAGTCAGTGTTGCGATAGCATCAACACTAGGTTTGGGATTTGCTAATGTCCCACCTAATTTCACCATGCCTGCCAATTGACTAGCACTAAGGCCAACTCCTTTACGTGCATGTGGTTTAATATGGATATTCAGTTTTTCAGTTTTCAAATCAATTGTTCCACTGCCAACGACGCTCATTTGGTCAGTTGCTAGTGCAATCCCCTTATCAGCAGTAGCGATACCATTTTTGATATCAAAATTCACCACGATGCATTCTACTTGCGTTTCAGTATTGCTCTTTATTGTGGGATTCAACATAGCCAGTAGGCTGGTATTTGCGGCACTAATCCCAGAACCTTTAACGACCCCATCAGAGGATTTAATCAATAACTTACCATTAAGACCGGCCATAATCTGACTAACACTATTACCAGTACCTTTGAGCTTGATGCTGACATCGGTAGTCACTCCGGATATTCTGCTCTTAAGATTTCCAAACTGTGAAGGTTCCAGTTTTTTGATAGCAATATCTGTAACTAGTATGGCTGTTTTACCACTAGTATCCAGGCTGATATTACCATTCAAACTACCGCCAGCAAGGAGAGTGCTCAGTGGTCTGATAGATAGGTTGCCGTTTTTAAGTGCTACTACAATCTTAGTTTTATCCAGAACAAGGCTACTGGTTTTAATCTGCTTGGCATTGATCGTCACATTAGCATTTACAGATTTTAGGCTCGCTAATGGTAATGGATCGGAAGAAAATAAACGATTTTTGCTGTCCTTTTTTGTAGTCTTATCTTCACCACCACCTAATTCAATCAGGTCAATTACATTTGAGTTCAAATTAGCAGTGATAGCAGGAAGATTGCTAGAAATATTTATGGTTAGATCACCAGATAGATCGGTTTTCCCTAGCAATAATTTTATCGTGTTTATCGAATATGCCTGCTTACTGTCAGTTATTTTTCCAGTAAAATTTACTGGTCCAAGTTTGGGTAGGTCATTTCCTGTCAATTTTGATAGTTTTGACAGGGAATCAACACTAAAGCTGAGATCTATATCTAGTCCCGTGGCATCCATTGGTTGAGCGACCATCCCTTTCAACCCAATATCTGCATCACCCACATTTATCATCAGATCAAGAGGATAGTTATCATTTGTAGTTAGTTTCTTGAGCCTGCCAATAGTGCCATTAATCTCAACTGGAATTTCGTTATAGACAACCTTCATAATCAAAGAAAGAGGGTCATTATCATCATCTGACTTTAGCTCAATATTTTCAATAGTAAGCTTAGTCTCTTGCCCTGTTACACCATCTTTATAGTGGACTTTTGCATTCTCGATACGTACTTCTTTAATAACAATGGCAGGTAGGGATGCATCTGATTCAGGAGCAGGTGATACAGTTTCTTCTACCTCTTTACTAGCAAATATCCAGTTGCCGAGGCCTTTTTTATTGGTCTCAAATAAAATGTCAGGTTCCAATAAGATCACTCGATTGATCTGAATATTGCCACTTAATAATGGTAATAGCGCTACTTCAATTTCAAATTTATTCAGACTCAGCATCTCTGGTTTGGAGCCCCAGCTGGTATTACTGAATTTAACGTCTTCAATGACTACCGTTGGAATAAAAGATAGTGCAAATTGTAAGTTGCTGCCTATCTGTAACTCTCTACCAGTTACTTGCTCTACAGCCTCGATCAGCTCACCTTTGTACTGGTTCACATCTAGAGTGCTAATAGCCGCCACTATACCGATAACGGCTACAACAAATATACCGATAGTAATTTTTATGACTTTACTCATAGTAATTCCTTTCCTTAATTGAGGAGTGGATTAACATCTATTATAGTTATAAATTGAAAGATGAAAAGTTTGTTTCTACCTCAACTTCATTATCAATTATTTAAAAGAGGTGAGCTTAATTACAGCCGGATGCATATGCTTTCAAGTTGAAAAATAGTTAAAATCATAGTCTGTAAATCCCCTATAAATAGGGGGTTACTTTCAAGTTAAGTTCATGATATATTTTACTCTCCATGAGATTATAGGGTTGGAACACCCTAATCTTTCATCCACATAATATAATTATGTGGATTTATAGCTATTGATAGGGGGGAGGAACTTTGGGCAACTGGTTATTTATATCTATTCTTATACTGCTCCCCGTAATTTGGCTTTTGTTACATTATTCGACAGGGCGTAAAGCTACGCGATTATATTCTCTGCACAAGAAAATAAAGTCTTACCGTGGTGTAAGTATTCAACCATGTGCAGTAGCATGTGATAGCGTCAAGAGCTTAGAGGGCAAAAGATTTTTGTCAGATGAAGTTTCATTGTTACCTGTGCTTGGTTGCACAAATCAAGAATGCACATGCACCTATCAACACCATAGAGATCGTCGTAGAGGTATCGAGCGCAGACTCCCATTCAGTGCTCTGGACAATATTTTTTCAGAAAAAGAACAGCGTGCTAGGCCAGACCGCCGAAAACAAAGCTTCGCCTGAGAATATACAAGAAAAATTAGTTCAGTAAGGAATAACTGGAAGCAGAGCTCTAATTGGGGCTTTTTTGAGTCATCAGGTTACGAAATATTACTCACCACGGTAAATAGGAGCGAACTCACCCCATGTAGGTTTGGGTGCAGGCTCACTGATAGTTTCATATCTTGATGGGTAAGCAATCCGGTCATTTTGATAGTTAACTATATATTGATTAGCGTTTAATTTACGAGCAGGTGCTTGCTGTTTAATATTGGTTGGATTTTTGTCATCCTTAGGTACTGTTTCAGATTTGCCAGCTCCCTCTTGCTGGTTATCCGGAGACTCTAACTCAATAATTCGTTGTTTTAAGCGTAGATTTTCTTCTCGAAGTGTTACGGCTTCTTCTCGCATTTCTAGGATCTTAATAGCCATATTAGGGCTAGTGACGTTGTCACTGGACTCAATAAGATTGTCTATTTCAGAAATTGACTCTGGTTCGGCTGGCTTATCTTTTGGAGCAAAAAAGAAATAACTACCTATTCCAGCAAGTAAAACTATTACACCAATAGTAACCTTGATTATTGTTGGTTTTGAAAGACCTTTATTTTCTTGGTTTGATTCATCTTCACCTGTAGCGTTATCGTCTAAACGTTCATTTATCTCATCATCATCAGCCATCACAAACCCCCAGTTAAGAAAAGCTTTTAAATATTGTATTTAGGAGAATTCTATCTCATCTGCCCTGAACCTAAAACCCATCTCAAAGATATGACTCTGTTGATTTGGGATAATTATTTACACTTTTGAACACTGAATAGCCTAGACCGCAATCTAGTAGTGAGTCTTTTTATTGTGTATTGTCACCCTTTAAGATGAGCATTAAGTTGAAGTGGCTCTAAGTTTAGATAAAGATATTAGATGTAGACTTTAGCTATGGCAGATTATTTTATTACTATTGATGCGGGTGAGTTTTTTTGATCCAACGTGCTAATATCATTCCTTTTTTTAATGTGAATTTGATTAGCTGAATGTTTTAGACGATACTTGACCGAGTTAAGATTTCTGCTTGTCAATTTAAGTGAAACATTAAGGATAAAGTTTGTATATCATGAAAGCTAACGATACAAAACAAGGAGTGTTGAGTTGATAACAAATGTTGGACATGTCTTACTTGCAGAAGATAATCCTATCAACCAATTGGTGGCAGAGAAACTATTAACAACCCTAGATTATAGTTGTGAAGTGGCAAAGAATGGTTCTGAGGCAGTTGCTATGGCAGCAGCTAAAAAGTTTGACCTGATTTTTATGGATTATCATATGCCTGTTCTGGATGGCGTTCTTGCAACGGAACAAATACGTAAGCTAGGATCAGACTCGTTGAATTTTAACACTCCAATTATTGCCCTGACAGCTGATACCCAACATGAAGTAAGTGAGCACTTTCAGCGAGCGGGTGCGAATGACACGTTATTAAAACCTTTTACCCGTGATAAATTAGCCCAGTGTCTCCATAAATGGTCATATGAGATAGTGAGTACAGGTGAAGTGACTGAAGAAATAAATGACAACGTTGATTTACCGATATTAGCTCATGAACAGTTAGATGACGTCTATGAGATGTCCGTTGATACGGGTGGCGAGATTGTTAGACAAATAATCCAATTGTATTTACAGCATTCTCCACGATTGATTGAACAAATTCAGCAAGCAGAAATGGATAATGATAATGATGCTTTATTCAAAGCTGCACATTCACTTAAGTCCAGTTCTGGCACTATCGGTGCTTTACGTATACAACATATTGCAAAAACAATAGAACATATTGGTCGTGGTGCAGGCGAGATGGGCAATATAAAAGAGCTGATTTTGGGTCTGACAGCAAGTTTTTCGGATGTTGAGAAAGTGTTGAATAAAAGAGTAGGAGCTGTTAATTGACCGATATCGAATTATCTAAGCCCACGATATTGATCGTTGATGATGATCCCGCAATTCGTTTGTTGATGTCGCATGCCTTGTCGGGTTCCGATCTTAATATTATCGAAGCTGAAAGTGGTGAACAGGCAATTGAGAAATTTAAAGAATATTCACCAGAGCTTACGCTGTTAGATGTCACTATGGCTGGCATAGATGGTTTTGAATGTTGTACCGAGATTCGTGAGTTACCTAATGGAAGCCATGCTGCCATTGTTATGGTGACAGGCTTAGATCAGCCTCAGGATATAGAAAAAGCATTCCATGTTGGTGCTACTGATTTTATGACCAAGCCATTAAAATGGCCAATATTTAGTCACCGCGTACGTTATATTCTCAAGGCAAATCAAACACTGCGTGAGTTATCATTACATAAAGATATGCTCGCTAATGCACAGAGTATTGCCCATTTAGGTTATTGGCAGTGGGACTATAAGACGCCAGTATTTCAGTGTTCAGACGAGCTATATCGCTTAATGGGATTGGAGCCTCAGCAACAAGAAATCACTTATGCCAGCACGTTAAGGTGTGTCCATCCCGAAGATCGAGCTACGTTTATGAATGCTATGAGATCAGCATTACATGATAAACAATCATATGATATCGAATATCGGATTGTTCAAAAAAATGGTGATGTGATCAATATCCATGATCGGACCGATGTTACACAACTCTATGGTCAATGGCTCCTAACGGGGACATTACATGATATTACTAATCGTAAACAGTCAGAGCAAAAGATTTCTTATTATGCCTATTACGACACACTGACTGAGTTACCAAATCGGCGGCTATTTTTAGAGCAATTGGAATCGTCTATTGCTGCTGCAAAACGACGTGATGGAAAGTTGAGCTTGATGTTTATCGATCTTGACCGATTCAAGCAAGTTAATGATACTTATGGCCATCATATTGGTGATGAATTATTGCGACAGGCAGCCACCAGAATTAAAAATTGTGTGCGATTGTCTGATGTAGTGGCTGCAGGCACAAAAGCATCTGATACAACTGTTGCTCGTTTGGCTGGTGATGAATTTACGGTTTTATTGTGTGAGGTTACGGCGGTAGCTGATGTTGCGATTATTGCTCAGCGTATTATTGAAGCCTTTGCCGAACCATTTTTGCTGGATAAACACCAAGCTTATATATCCGTCAGTATTGGTATTACTGGCTATCCTAGTGATGCTAATGATGTGAAGTTATTGCTACAGCATGCCGATGCTGCGATGTATCACGCTAAGGAGCAAGGGCGAAATAATTATCAATTCTTCTCGAAAAGTATGAACAGTGCTTTAGCATCACGCTTAGAAATAGAGGCTGATTTAAGAGAAGCGTTAGTTGAGGGTAATCAGTTCCAATTATTTTATCAGCCACAAATTGATGCGGCAACGACCGAAATCTGTGGCTTTGAAGCTTTATTACGCTGGCAACATCCAACGAAAGGATTGTTAGCTGCAGCCAGCTTTATTGATATTGCAGAAAGTAGTAGCCTTATTCTTGAGCTCGGGCAATGGGTGTTAATTGAAGCCTGCCGTCAAGCCGCTATCTGGCATGAATCACAAAATAAGGGCTTTCGTATCTCGGTGAACGTCTCAGCGATGCAATTCAGCCATGCTTATTTGCCACAGCAAGTGGAACATGCGTTAACTGAATCAGGGCTAAAACCTGAGCGACTAGAATTAGAGATTACAGAAACAGCAATTATCAAAGATATTGCTGAAACAATACCATTATTGACCGAGCTCAAAGAACTGGGTGTTAAGCTTGCCATTGATGATTTTGGTACTGGCTATTCATCACTTAATTATTTGAAGAAATTCCCCATCGATACCTTAAAAATTGACAAAACATTTGTTGATGAAATTGAAGGCAGTGAAAAAGATGCGGCTATAGCCCGAACAATTGTACAGTTAGCACGAAATTTGGGTTTGGTGACCATTGCAGAAGGTGTTGAAAATATTCAGCAGCAAAAGTTATTAATAGATATGGGATGTAATGAACTTCAAGGCTATTTTTATAGTAAGCCAAAAGATCCCGAGTCAATCGAACAAACCTTTTTTAGAAGCAAATAATAGGGGTTTACATTGTGCAAATACCAAGCGCTAACTGTGACGGTGTTTTTTGTTGGAAAATGTGTTAAAAATAAGCTCAATATTGCTGTAAACAACGTACCTTAATTATTGTATCTTGTGACGAGGAATCATTGCTATGAAAACCACGGACCTATTTATTAAAGCTTTGGAAAATGAAGGTGTCGAATATATTTTTGGCATTCCCGGCGAAGAAAATCTTGATTTTCTTGACTCACTGCAACATTCCTCGATCAAGTTAATTCTTACTCGACATGAACAAGGTGCGGGTTTTATGGCTGCTACCTATGGGCGATTAACCGGCAAACCCGGAGTATGTTTAGCTACCTTAGGACCTGGGGCAACTAACTTCGTAACACCAGCAGCATATGCACAACTTGGAGGGATGCCGATGTTAATGATCACTGGGCAGAAACCGATCAAGGAGAGCAAGCAAGGCCAGTTTCAAATTGTTGATATTGTCGACATGATGCGTCCGATTACCAAGTTCACTAAGCAGGTGGTACATGGCAATAATATGGCATCGATTGTACGGGAAGCATTTCGCGTGGCTATGGAAGAGCGTCCTGGTGCAGTGCATATCGAGTTGCCCGAAGATATTGCTGCCGAAGAAGCTGATGATCATATCTATAGAGTGGCGGTAACTCGACGCCCTGATGCTGATAGTCATGCGATTGAAAATGCTGTTGAAATGATTAAAAGTGCCAAAATGCCTTTGCTGCTAATAGGTGCTGGTGCAAATAGAAAACGATCAAGTAAAGCGTTAACAAAGTTTATTGAAAAAACAGGCATCCCATTTTTTAATACTCAAATGGGTAAAGGTGTGATCGATGAGCGTCATGAAAGTTATCTCGGTACGGCGGCATTATCTGATCATGATTTCCTTCACTGTGCGATTGATCGTGCTGATTTAATTATCAATGTAGGACATGATGTGATTGAAAAACCACCGTTTTTCATGAAAGATGATGGTCCGGAAGTTATTCATGTTAATTTTTCACCGGCACAAATTGATCCTGTTTATTTTCCACAATTGGATGTGGTGGGTGACATTGCAACATCAATTCATCGTCTTTGTGAGGCACTTGATCCTCAGGATCATTGGGATTTCTCATATTTCTATCGAGTAAAAGAAGAAGTCAAAACCCGGTTATCTAAATATAGTGATGATGAACGCTTCCCAATTTTGCCTCAAAGTGCTGTTCATATTATTCGCGAAGAGCTGGATGAAGATGGCATTCTTACCTTAGACAATGGTGTATACAAAGTCTGGTTTGCCCGAAATTACCCTTGTTATCAGAATAATTCTTTGTTGCTTGATAATGCGTTAGCAACCATGGGGGCAGGCCTGCCTTCAGCCATGTTGGCCAAATTGATAAATCCCAATCGGAAAGTTATCAGTGTTTGTGGTGATGGTGGATTTATGATGAATTCACAAGAGATGGAAACTGCTGTTCGATTAGGCCTTGATATGGTGGTGATTATTCTTAATGATAGTGCCTACGGCATGATCAAGTGGAAGCAGGAAGGCATGGGCTTTAATAACTTTGGCCTAGATTACAACAACCCAGATTTTGTGAAATATGCTGAAAGTTATGGTGCGACCGGCCACCGTCCTACTAGCCATATTGAATTCAGGAAGGTTTTAGCCCAAGCACTTGATTCTAAAGGTGTTCACCTGATTGATTTAGCAGTGGATTACTCACTTAATCATTCGATTTTGAATGAAGGTCTAAAAGAAAAAATCTGTATCTTATAAGGAGAAGCACATCATGACTGATATTCAACATTTTTCCCTCAAGATTGCAGGTGCCGTTAAATCAAGTGAGAATCAAATAGACGTTAGCTCTCCTTTTGATGATCAGCTTATTGCTACTGTAGCAACAGCAGATGGTGATGATGTAAATCAGGCTTTGGAAACAGCCCATGCCTTGTTTGCCAATCGTGATGGATGGTTATCAGTTGAACGACGATTGATTATTCTTGAACGTGCAATGGAGATTATGACGGGCCAAGCTGAGGAATTGGCAACTGGTTCTGCCCATGAAGGTGGCAAACCTTTGCTTGATTCCAGAGTTGAGATGGCACGTTGTATCGACAGTATTCGTATTTGTGCCGATGCTTTACGAAATGATGCCTGTAAGCCTGTTCCGATGGGGCTTAACCCCGCATCGCAGCACCGATTCACGATCATGAACAAAGAGCCGATTGGGGTAGTGGTGGCAGTCAGTGCCTTTAATCATCCGTTGAATTTGATTGCTCATCAGGTTGGACCGGCGATTGCGGCGGGTTGTCCTGTCATTGTGAAGCCGGCTGAAAACACACCTTTATCTTGTTTCCGTTTAGTAGAAATTTTTCATAAAGCAGGATTGCCAGAAGAGTGGTGCCAGGTGATTTTGCCAGAAAACCATCAGTTTTCAGAAGCATTAGTGACGGATCCTAGAGTGGCCTTTTTTAGCTTTATTGGTAGTGCTAGAGTGGGTTGGTATTTGCGATCAAAACTTGCTCCAGGTGCTCGCTGTGCATTGGAGCATGGCGGGGTTGCACCCGTTATTATGGCTGCAGATGCCAATCTTGATACTGCGATTCCTGCTCTTGCCAAAGGTGGTTTTTATCATGCTGGTCAAGTGTGTGTATCGGTCCAGCGTATCTATGCACATGAATCTATTGCCCGAGATGTTGCCGATAAATTGGCTGTTGCTGCAAACAATATGGTTGTTGGTGATCCATTGTCAGATCAAACAGAAATCGGCCCATTAATTCGATCATCAGAAGTTGAACGTGTTGATACTTGGGTTCAACAAGCTGTGGTTGATGGTGCAGAGTTGTTGAGTGGTGGTCAAGCATTGCCCAATAACTGCTATGCGCCAACGGTATTATTTAATCCACCAGCAGATAGCAAAATCTCTATTTCAGAAGTATTTGGACCGGTAGTGTGTGTGTATCCATTTAGTGATTTAGATCAGGCTATAGCATCTGCCAACTCGCTCGATGTTGCATTTCAGGCCTCAGTTTATAGTGACAATATTGATACCGCAATGTATGTCTCTGATCGGTTAGCAGCATCAGCAGTGATGGTTAACGAACATACTGCTTTCCGAGTGGATTGG
>Ga0164315_10005191_pt1 | contig 10186 bp, 10 predicted proteins | sample GuaBasSedimGuay6_FD_113737 | JGI IMG/M metagenome (GOLD analysis project Ga0164315, IMG submission 113737) | Subseafloor sediment microbial communities from Guaymas Basin, Gulf of California, Mexico - Guay6, Core 4569-2, 0-3 cm | ecosystem: Environmental > Aquatic > Marine > Hydrothermal vents... | reverse complement strand
TGTTGCGCAGTACTTAAATATACCATAAAAGAACCAGTTATAAAACCGGAAATAATAGTAAAACCAATGGTTCGTTTATACCTCATAAGCTCTTTAAAACCATCGGAAAAAATATGAGAAGAAAACTTTATTCGTTGTTGTTTTAATAAGGTTTCAGGCTGCCTGACCCAAAACCATATAGACACTATAATACTGAATATCATTTGTATATAAAATATTGCCTGCCAATTATAATGATCTAATACGAATTTACCAAGGGCGGGAGCAATAATTGGAACCAATATAAAAACCACGGTTATAAACGACATGATCCTTGCCATATAATCACCACTATAAGAATCTCGAACCATGGCAATACTGATGGTTCTTGGCGCAGAAAGACCGATTCCCTGTAAAATTCTGCCGATAATCATCGTTTCCAAACTATCTGCATTAATACAAATAAAACTAGCCAGGATGAAAATTCCAAAACCCATAAAAACAATTGGTTTTCTTCCTAAACTGTCTGATATTGGTCCGAAGAACAACTGACCAAGACCTAAACCTAAAAAGATCATAGTAATGAGCAATTGATTGTCTTTTGACTGTTGAACACCGATATCATCACCAATTTGAGTCAATGCAGGCAATAAAGCATCGATTGCCAATGCAACGATGGACATTAAAAATGCCATTAACGCTACAAATTCAAATTGAGATAGTTTACTTCTAAACATAGGATAAAAATAGGCTTTCAAAAATTAACATTTATAAACTAGGCTAATTATTTCTGATTGTAGAGGAGTATTAAAATATCCTATTTAACATAATATTAATTATAGTACAAATACTATTGTAAGCAAAATGGCGAACAGCTCGCTGTTTTACATAATTGTAGATATAACTACGCGTTAGCGTATTATATCGTCAACAATTATGTTAAAGCCATTTTGCGGCTCAATGAACTATTCGTAACTATAATTCAATCAGCTGTACATTATAGACAAACCAAGCTATTTCCGAATAGCGACTGCAGGTGGCTATTTTGCCATGCTAATGCTTGGCAGGCATAATATCAGATATGACTTCCATCTGCGTTAGCTGATGGATTATATCGTCAGATATTATGTTAAAAGAAATTAAGGCGCATTAACTTAAGGTTTTTTATTTGATAGCTATAATTCCATATTATGTAAAATATCCCAGAATATGTATTTGTTCTTTACGATATTTTGTAATTGGATCAGGAAATATTTTTTACTATCTTTTTTTCTTAGATAAAAAAAGAAACAAAAAAATCAAGGCTGCAAAATAAAATTTGCAGTAATCTTTATATATACTAAGTGCGGCCGAGTGATTTCCTTGAGACCCTCTGCAGAACTTCTCGGTCTTACTAAGCATATATTTCGATAACCATAAATTTTCTTTTGAGGCCGCTTTAAAAATTCGAGATTCTATTTAACATAATATTTGTATTATTTGTTATATTTCTATTTTAATCATATGTTAAATTGAAAAGATTTGAAAAAAAAACTAACTAAAACCCTAAAATATGGTCGCTCAATTGCCAAATCACCAACTGGCTCATACGCTAAAATAGTCCACAGGACTATTTATTAACGCTCTGCCCTATTTTGATCAAAATTTTATGAGGCCAAGTTTAGTATCGCGATTCTATTTTATATAATATTTAAAACACCAAGTCGTATAAGGCCTCAACTTCTAGAAACTGTTTTATTTGGTTTAAATATTTCATAGCATCACTTTTTGTTCCTTTTTTACCTATAATTTTTATAGCAGTAGATTTCTGATTTTATAAACTTTTTTTACTTCTCACTATTTTTACAATACGACTATATATGATTTCTGATAAATTCCAGTCATATCCATTAAAGTCAGTTGTATTAATAAATTGAATGACGATCGTGTCGATGTCTTTGTGGTATTCAGCAAGACTCTGATAGCCAGGGATCAGACCTCCATGGTCGTAGACGTAAATAGAGGAATAGATTTCCTGTCCTCCTTCATTAAACACGGAACCATCATTTAATGCCCGCAAGAATATACCCACATCCTGTGCTGTAGCGAGCATTGAGCCATAATCACTCGTCTTTAAATCGGCCTCATATCCAACGTAATAGCCACTCATAACATCGTCTATATTCACTTCGCTAAGCGAACTGAAAGTATTGTTCAGTTCGAGTGGTATCAAAATTTCCTCCTTGATATATTGGTGACGGCTATAACACACCACTTTGTCAATGAGCCTGGAAAGCAACAAATAATTGGTGTTACAATATTCATAGGCTTCACCTGGTTCGAAGTTAGCCGGCAAATCAAGTGCGTATTCAAGTACATCTTTACTGCTTTCCTGGGGATTATCCCAATAACCAGGATGGTCGGTAAAAATGGGAATGCCACTCCGGTGTTGCACCATCAATCTCAAGGTGATTTTTTCTGCATGTTCAATCCTGCCCACAAGTTCCGGAAAGTAATCAGCGAGCGTTTTATCTAAAGACAAACGTTTGTCATTTACTAATTTGGTGATAGCAACCGCGACATATAACTTGCTGATGCTGGCAATCTTGAATAAGGCGTGCGGGTCGGCAGGTATTTTGTTTTTTCGGTCATTCCAGCCAGCTGAATAAAATGCGGGTGGTTTGCCTGCTTCGTCCACATAAACAATAATTCCATCAAATCCATGATCAATAGCTTCATTTAGTTGTTCTTGAACCGTATCAGGTAGAGGTAATATCCAAGCCTTTACAAGTATCCATGGTACGAAGAACAGAGAGGTTATGCTTGCAATAATAAATACTATTCTGAATATTTGTTTTGTTTGTTTCTTTATCATAATGTTATTTTTTTTTTAGACGGTGCACTTTTAAAGTGCTCATAACTATAAAGATATGAAATCGTTTTAATATTTTATCACCAAAATTAAACGGCTTAAGTTTATTTTTTATCAACAGATGATTTATTGTAAATTACAGGCATTTGTCCTTTCCACTTCTTCCATAAACCATCATCACTTATTAAATTAGCCATAAAGTGCCCAACATTAATACGACTAATTTTACCTGCATTAAAAATAGCACCTCTAGTAGGTGAAGGGTGTATTTCGTAATCGGTAACTTCATTCTCATTTGTTAGCCCATCTGGTCTAACAGCAGTCCATTCTATACATTCATTGTTCTGTCCGATTTTAGTTCGTAAATGATCTGCTGCTTTTTCGTTATCTACATGTGGCGGTAAAAGTAAACGAAGAAGGGCAATAACACATTTTTGTGCAAATGATATTGGTTCATTTAAGTCACGATTGCGATTAGCTATAGTATTCATCAAAATAAAACGTACAGCTTGCTCAAGTTTATTAGCTTTTATGGCTTCACATAGTCTGCGCGTAGTATCTGTAACCAATTTCCTAGGCTGCCCATAGATACCTTTCCAGGTTAGATTATGACCAAGGCATGATACAATGGCCCGACAATCCTGACTATATTCGCTCATTTCCCTGTCACTTAACTCTAAAATACTTGCAGAGATGATTTGAAGGTTGTCATTATTTCGCCATGATTCTGGCAACTTTTCCGGAGATCTTACAATTGCCTTAACTTTATGCTTTTGAATGAGAAGTTGTTCAACCAAATGTCTTCCTGTTGCGCCACTTGCACCTACTACTAAAACTGTCATATTATTTTTATTTATTTAATTTTTCAAAATACTTATTTGCTGTTCTGCTTTGTTGAATTTCCATTTCAGTCCAAACAAAGGTCTTAAAAAATTAACCCTTCTAATGATGAATTCATAAATGAGATAACAAAAACTACCAGTAAACACTACTACAGCAATGAATTTTAGCATAGGATGTATCTCCAAAGGTAAAAAAATCGAGGCTCCTACATACAATACAATCATATGGATTATATAAACTGGATAAGCAGCTTGACTTAAGTAGCTCAGTATATTACTAGGTTTGTTCAGATATTTATAACTAAATCCGAAAACTCCAAATATCCAACAGTTTGACTCGATAGCCATGAGATATCCAGGTGTTATGGTTTCAAATACAAATAATCGAATGGCATATAAAATTCCCGCTATGCCTATATACAACCATCTCCATTTCAAAACCGTTTGCCAGAATTCTTTACCGCTATATACCAGAAGAAAACCAAAAAAGAAAGCAACAAATCCCAGGATAAAACCATGCCAGGTCTGTGCATACATTTCAAATAACTGAGGTTTAACTAAAACTGCTTCCAACACAAAGAAGACAGATATCGATAAGGGACCAATGGGATGTTTCATCAAAGTTGATAATCCTTTTCTGAATCTTCCTTCCTCATTTTTCTTTAAATAGAAAAAAAGAGGCAGCAGCAATATCACATAAGCAAAAATATTCCCTAAAAACCACAAATGACCCATATGTGGATAATAACTCAAAGGCATATTGTAGTATTTCTGAAAAATATACATATGTAACGATGTTATAGCAATAATACCAAAGATGAATGGCAGAAGGATTCGCTTTGAACGCTCAACAAGCAATTGCTTCCAATTTCGTTTTTTTAATGCAAAATAAAGTCCCATACCTGATACATAAAATAAAAGTGGAATTCGCCAGACGTTAAGCATAGTCATGGGTTTCCATAAACTTTCTATGGGTTCGTCGCTTTTTATAAAGCCAATGAACATTGCCCACGGCTGGAAAATGATGGCTATGTGGTAAATCAATAATAAGCCAATAGCAATTACGCGTAGCCAATCGATATCGTGTCTTCTTTCTGTTGTCATTTGAATACAATTTTTAATCTGATTACTGCAACATCATAGCAATAACAGAACGAGTTTTTTCTATTTCATTCAAATCAATTTGTAAGCCAATTGGCCCTAATTGTTGTTGAAGCATTTCATAGATTGGCTTAATCTCAGCAAAAGGTCCCATTACAGATTCTCTTGGTGTAGCACCAAAGTTATTTCGAATCGTTTTATCTGCTTTGGCATCAATAAGCATCTGCACTATTTCCACACGACAAAAGAAAGCAGCAGTATGCAAAGCTGTAGATCCATCATTGTTTTTAATAGCTAGATCTGCACCTGCATCTATCAATACTTTAGCAATCTCATTTTTACCAAAAGAGGCTGCAGTAATCAAAGGTGTAGAACCACTCATTGCTTCTTTTTCATTAATATCAGTTTGTGCTTTAATATGTTGTTTAACAGCCTCAAGGTTCCCAGATAGCACTGCTGCATTAATATTCATTTCTGGTTTAGCTACTAATGTCTCAGTAGTGATGCTCATATCTGATTTAGATATTGAATTTTTACCTGACTGTGCACAAGCATTTGTTAGTAAAAGGATAATGAATGAAAAGATTAGCAACGTTTGCATTGAATTAATTTTTAGTGTTTTCATGATTTTAAGTTTAAAGATTTATAATTTGATTTTTGTTAATAATTAATTTGATTGTGTCGTTAAATTTTAAGTGTATGTATCTAAGCTAAATTTTATTAGCCGTGTATTATTGAAAAAAATAGTGGTGATAATTTAGAAATGTAGCATGCTTAATCTTATTAATTAAAGAACTTTCCTGTAACTTGTTTATATCTATTACTTAATTAACTGTATTCGTAATAAAAATTGCATTCATTTAATCATATCTGTATACAATTTGTGGTTAATTTCTTTGACTCAAGCTCTCTCCTAAATTTGTTTTAAATTAATTCAAGTAGTTAAAAATACTAACTGAATCGTCAAAAAAATATACTACTTCGGACTGATGTATTTTTTTAGATCATTTACATAATCTTCAAAAGCCTTAACGCCCTTATCGGTAATCGATAACATGGTTTTGGGGTAGTTGTTTTTAAAAGTTTTTTCAACTTCTACGTACCCTGCTTCGTGCAGCTTTTTTATCTGTATACTGATATTTCCTGAAGCAGCTTTTGTTTGTTCTTTTATGTAGGTGAACTCAACTCTCTTTGAAATCACCAACATTGAAACAATCGCCAATCGAAGTTGAGAGTGTAGCAGTGGGTCTAATTCTTTGTACATAGAACTATTCTTTTGCTGATTTCAAAAGGTATCCAGGTATCAGATGACCACAAATTATTGCTGCTCCGGCTAATAAGTTTAAGTATTCGCTAGATACAAAAGTTGTAGCAATACTAAATATAAAAAACGTGAGACCTCCAATTGCAAGAGGCTTGAACCTAATCAGTAGCCCTGTTGTGGTTGTTCCCATACCTGCTATTAAAAAGATGATTGGTAGTGGTGCAATTTCCAATTTTATAGAAATAATAAATGCGACAAATATTGAAACGACTGCTATCATCCAAAGGCTTTTGATATAACCCTCTAAATAGCTGTACATCTTCTTCTGCTTATTAATTTTTCGTACTATTAAGGTCTGGATAATAAAACCAATTAAAATAAGTACTACCCAATTGCCGATACTAAACAACCCTATTTGTTCGTATGCTTCTTTACTTTGGAGAATTTTTAAGATAAAGAATTGAGCAAAGCAAGCTAGAGTCAAAATCCAGCCCCATAAGAGAAAGATTTTGGCGCTTTCCTTGTAATTAGTTTTAAAATTAGAAATAGCTTTACCAATAATTTTAAAACTTTCTTCCGGTGTTAAATCATTCTTATACATAATTTTTACAGTTAATATATTTATTAAGGTGCAAATATAAACTAGTTTATTATATTAACCTAATTTCTGTAAACAAAACAATTTAGACTGCCGATAATCTTCTTCAAAAGCTATCGTAAATAATTACTATCGCCTTAGGACCCGCTTTACATTTTTGAAGGCTTCCTGAGCCCTGTCCAATTATTTTTCGTTGTTTTGAAACGAAATTTATCGAAGGACGGTTTTATTGATGAAGCAAACGAGTATATTGATAAGTCTCTAGGTTATAATCCCGATAATTATTTTGCTCCATATGCAAAAGCATATATCATGTATGCTAGAGATAGAGATATTGAGCAAACTAAAGAGTCGTTAATAAGAGAATTACAAAAGGACACCACTCGCCTTGATATTTTGCAAGAAGTGGTAAAATTTCATTATTATCAAGAAGGCTATAAAAACGCTTTTTTTTATTATGAAAAATTTGTTGAAGCTAGAATAAAATTCAACATGGATATTTATTCTCATGAGGATATCAAAATTGCTTTGGTTTACGAAAAGATGGGCTTGGATGAACAAGCTTCTGAATTTTTTGCTTCATATGCTGACTATTGCGAAAATGATGAATCTATTTACAGGCCTGCCAGTATTGCCGCTTTGTATACGCATGAAGGCAAAATTGACGAAGCCATTGAGCAACTTAAAGTTTTCGCAGCAAACAGTAATTACCAATACTGGATTTTGTTATTCATGAAAATAGATCCAGTTTTTAAACCGCTAAAAAATCATCCAGAGTTTAATGAAGTTATGCAAAAGATTGAAGATCGCTTTTGGGAAAATCATACTCAACTGAAAAAATCATTAGAGGAGAAAAGACTGATTTAATCAATTAAACTTTCTTTTTGTGTTTCACTATCTTTTGCCTTGATACAATGAAACAAAAATTCAAGACTTCATATATCCCGATAGCTATCGAAATTGGGGATAATTAAGATTCATTTGCAATTTTTAAGGATGAATTCCTAGCTCCTCATCAATTAGTTTAGTGACCCTTTCAATTTCATTTAAGGCTTTACTATAAATTTCATTTTTTTCTCGCATAACTTGCATAAGTACTATAACATTATTCTGGAATTTATAAGTGAACACCTCATCTGGCTTTTTAATCTCTCCTGTTGAGAACTTTAAAACATGAGTAACAGCCATAATTACATGATTCATCATAGCATCATAATGAATATTTTCCATTCTATTCATATAATGATACAATTCTTCCAATTCTCTTATGCCATTAACTATTTCATGGTTTTGCAGTAATTTAATTTGTCCACTATTGACCATGGTTTCGTATATATTACCCTCCTTATCAAAATCCGAATAATTGGAAAGATTGCGAACTATAAGCCCTAGTGTATCTATTTTACTTCTATCATTGGTTTCAATAATTTCATTGGCATACTTAAATTGAGACATAAAGAAATTATTATATCTTTTTTGACCTTCAATTAATTCCTTATCATCTATTATTTGCACTTTAATATTTTCGTAAAATCTTATTTCTGCTTTCTTTTTAATTCTATTATCATCCCAATTACTTACTTGAAATGCTAAACTAATACCAATCATTACTAATAGGATTTCACCAACGGCATATAACAAATACTTTTTTAAGTTTCCTTCTTTAATTAGGTTTTGTCTAAAGCTTCTAAATAGTTTCATTTTTCTTCTGTTCTAAGTTTGAGGGACTTTGCTTAATTGGCTGAAGTTGTACTCTTTGTGAATTTACAAAAGTGCTTTGAGATGACAAAACTTTTTTTGGTGCTTTCTTTTTCAGACCAAAGAGGAATCGTAAAACATTATTGGTTTGTATTATCTTGTATAATGCTACCGCTGCTGGAATTGCAGTAAACGTAATTATTAGAAATTTTGAAAATATAGTAAGCTCTAAGCCCACAACATAAAATCCGATTACGATAATAAGTGTTTGATGCAGGATATATATAGGCAGGATACTGATGTTTGCAGGAACAAGTATTGAGTGCTTAAAGTTCATGTGTTTTGCGAAAAAACCTAAAAAGAATAAAATCCAACTATAAGCAATTAACATAGAAACAACACTTAATTCAATGTGTTTTAAGGAATAACTTGGGTGCAGATATTCTTGAATATTAAGAGGGTCTTGTAAAGCGGTGTATGAAAAGTAAATCGAGCCTATAACACCTACAACAAGAAAAAGATATGTTTTTTTCTTTATAATAGTGATGAAATCGGTGTCACTCATAAAAAGAAAGCCATAAATAAAGGGTAACATATATATAAAGAAATCAGCCCAATCTGTATATTCTGAATAAATCGGTTTTAATAGTACACGTACAAGAATCATTGGTAACACCAAAATGAATACGCCATAATTACTTTGCATGATACGTTTTAACCAAGAGAAGTCTAAGCTACCCTTTTGAATTTTATTGAGCAATGGAAGTACAATTATCGTCATCACAAACAAAAATGGCAAATACCAAATATGAGTGCCCAGATGACCAAACCATAACAACAAACTACTACCCATGTTGGCACTAAGTTGTTGTGAAGGATATGAAACTAAAAAATCAAGATAGTTACCTGAAAAATCACGATACATGATCCACTCATAAAATCGCTGAGGAGGAATAATTAATACTATGCCAAATAGAAATGGAACTATTAATCGTTTGATTCTGTCCATTAAGAATGCTTTTTTTCGTGACCGCATAGCAAACCATGTTCCAGCCCCTGATACTAAAAAGATAAGAAACATACGCCATCCATGAGTAAAAATAGTGAATAAGTCAAAAATAAAGTTTTGCTCTTCATTTTTTATATGCCAGGGAAATTGGTCAAAAGGTCGCCAAGAATGAAATAGAAAAAGCAATCCAAAAGCTAGAATTCTTAGCCAATCTATATAATGTTTGCGTTCGTTTGTTGATTTGATTTGTGAATTCATAATTGTTTAATTTTAATTATGAAACAAATCTATAACCAACTTATTGGTTTTATCGAATTAGCCTATAAGCAAGGTGTTCTAGTTTATAAGGAAGCACAAATACTGATTGATTATCAGAGTTTTAGGCGTCTCTGAATTCTGAGGGTGTTTGGGAAGTAATTTTCTTAAAAGCGGTATTAAATGCCGATTTTGAGTTGTAACCAACCTGCTCTGCGATTTCTTCAATGGTTAGCTTTTTACCCAATTCGGTTTTTAAAATAGCTTTAGCTTCTTCAACTCTGTAGGATGCCAACATCTCAAAAAAGGACTGTTTTAGTTTTTCATTAATAACTTGAGAGACATGATGTGAACTTTCATTTATTGATTTTGCCAAACCAGATAAAGATGCAGTACTGCTTTTAAAATACTTTTCAACTTTCATTTGTTGTTCAATCCCTTTTAATATAATTTCTTTAGTAGCTTCATCTAATGATGATTTTTGATATTTCAATGTAGGCACTTCTAGAAATGACGATACTTGGTTATAATAACCTGAACTATTCATAATTTGAATAGCTGTCATAAATATCATATACGACAAGTAAAG
>Ga0164315_10005190_pt1 | contig 10186 bp, 5 predicted proteins | sample GuaBasSedimGuay6_FD_113737 | JGI IMG/M metagenome (GOLD analysis project Ga0164315, IMG submission 113737) | Subseafloor sediment microbial communities from Guaymas Basin, Gulf of California, Mexico - Guay6, Core 4569-2, 0-3 cm | ecosystem: Environmental > Aquatic > Marine > Hydrothermal vents >... | reverse complement strand
GCTCTGCGCCACCGCCGCGTAACTCCACGCCAACGAAAATGTGCGCAGTCCTTGAATCGTTATAACGGTAATTGAATTCAGTAATACTGCGCCGGCCAATCGCTTCACAGAACTGGCGAAAACTGCCCGGCTGTTCCGGAATCTCGACCGCGAGCAACATTTCCCTTTCTTCGCCGATTGCAGCGCGCTCGGCAATATGTCGCAGTCGATCGAAGTTGACGTTGGCGCCACCATTGATGACGACAAGTGTTTCATTCCTGAGATTATTGTCACTTATGTATTTTTTTGCCCCAGCAACTGCAAGCGCACCAGCTGGTTCGACTATCGAACGCGTGTCTTCGAATATGTCACGAATGCCGGCGCAGATCTGGTCGGTATCCACGGTCACAACTTCATCCACCAGCTCCTGGCAGATGCGAAAGGTCTCATCACCGACCCGGCGCACTGCGACACCGTCGGCGAAGATACCTATATGATCCAGCGTGACGGGTTTGCCGGCCGCGAGCGACTCCTTCATCGCCGCGGAATCCGTGGGTTCGACACCAATGACCTTGATGCCAGGTCTCTTGCCCTTGATGTATGCCGCGATTCCCGCGATCAACCCACCACCACCAATTGGTACCAGCACGGCGGTGACGTCGTCTTCCATCTGCTCGACCAGCTCCCGCCCAATTGTTCCCTGACCGGCTATGACATACGGATCGTCGAAAGGATGGATGAAAGTGAGTTGCTGCTCACTCTCGAGTTCCCGTGCTTTTGCGTAGGCGTCGTCGTAAGTGTCGCCAAACAGCACAACCTCTCCGCCAAGCGTTTTGACAGCATCGACTTTTATTGACGGTGTCGTAACCGGCATTACGATGACTGCTCTTGCGTTTTTTCGCTTAGCTGCCAGTGCCACGCCCTGGGCGTGATTGCCGGCCGAGCTGCAGATAACTCCGGCACGCAGGGCGTCTTCAGAGAGCGAGGCGAGCTTGTTGTAGGCGCCGCGCAATTTGAAAGAAAAGACCGGTTGCAGGTCTTCCCGTTTCATCAGGATTTTGTTGTGCATGCGCGCAGACAGATTGCTGGCGAGCTCTAACGGAGTTTCATTTGCAACTTCATAGACGCAGGCCGCGTCGATAAGCGCCAGGTATTCGTCGTTAGTCATTCAAACCAGCCAATGTGTGCTTTCTACAGTCAACAATTGAGACTAGCGCATTGACAGCCTGTACGGCGATGTTTTTTACATCGGTTCGAGTGGACTACAAATTGATCGGATTAGGGTAGTAGTGAAGAATGGCCGGCCAGGTTATCGAAACTGATGTTTAACAACCTGGCCGGTGATTAATCAGTCGGACTCATCCAGCACGTTGCCGTCAACGTCCAGGAACGTTATTTCGCCCAACTCAAGTTCACGAATGCGTGATTCGATTTTAGCCCGGTCTCCGACGACGACCCAGATCAGGTTGTCCGGTTTGATTACCTGGTCAGCCGCCTCAATGATTTGTTCCTGGGATAGATTACGCACGCTGTCTGCATAGGTGTCCCAGTAATCATCTGGCAGGTCGTAAGTGACTATTTCACCGATATCGCGAAGCACCGCGTTCGACGTTTCCCAACGTCCCGGCAGGCTCAGCGTGTTGTTGTCCTTGACCTTGCTGATCTCTTCCGCGGTAGCGGGATTCTCGCCGAGATATTCGACCAGCTCCCGCCTGATTTCGGCCATAGATTCCATGGTCTTGTCTGTCTGCACTGGTGCATAGGCGAGGAATGGCCGCTGGCCCTTGGTGTCCAACAGCATTGTAAACGCGCCGTATGCCCAGGACTTGTCTTCGCGGAGGTTCATGTTTACACGTGCAGTGAAGCTGCCACCGATGATTTCATTCATCGTTTCGAAAGCAAGTTCATTGCCATCACCCACCGCGGGTGCAACGTTGCCTGCAAAAATGATGGATTGCTCAGAGTCCGGCCTGTCGATCACAAACACTCTTTCAGTATCGCTCAAGCTAACCTCGGCGATGTTCTTGGTCGGTATTTCGCCGGGCTCCCATTTTGCAAATAATTTTTCAAGCTTGGGTTTGATCTCTGCCATCGTGGTGTCGCCAACGATGATCATCGTGGCGTTATTTGGCCGGAACCAGGTGCTGTGATAATTCACTAAAGAGTCACGGCTGATACGTGCGACTGATTCTTCGGTACCGGAGCCGGTCAGCGGCATAGAGTATGCGTGGCCTTCTCCGTACAGCAATGCCGGGAAGAGACGAATAGCCAGGCCCAGGGGCTGAGTCTTTTCCTGTTGAATCTGTGCAGTACGCATTTTTCTCAGGCGTTCCAGTTCGTTTTCTGGAAACGCCGGATTGAGGACCAGGTCAGCATAAATATCGAGCGACTTGTCCAGGTTTTCCGAGAGCGCACTGATGCCGATGGTTGACGCATCGATGCCGGATCCGGCGCTGAAGTTAGCGCCGAGCCGTGCAAGTTCATCGCTTATCTCCAGAGCGCTGCGCTTCCTGGTCCCTTCATCCAGCATGGTCATGGTCAGACTCGATGTCCCAAGCTCGCCGAACTGATCGGATGCATATCCTGCATCGAAATTCATGCTGATATTGACGACCGGGACGGCGCTGCGGTTTGCAACGATGACTTCAAGCCCGTTTTTCAGGAAATCACGTTCGAATTCCGTAAATTTCACCTCAGGAAACTCATTCGTTTGCGGTACGGCCGAGCGATCGGCGCCGTCAGTCGCAGCGCTCAACTGTGGAAACGGATGCACCTCAAGGTGATAAGCGCCCGCTGTAATCCAGCGTTTGGCAGCTGCTTCGACCTCTTTCGCTGTTGCCGTCTCAATTCTGTCCATCGACTTCTTAAATGCGCCGGGATCGCCCTCGTAAATGGCGTTTTGCGCGAGGATGTCGGATTTGCCACCAAAGCCGCCAATACTTTCAAGGCCGCGCACGAATCCAGACCGATACTGCACTTTGACCCGCTCCAGTTCGTCATCTGTAATGCCGTCCTTCAGGAGCCGCTCAATTTCCTCATTCATCGCCTGTTCAACTGCTTTCAGATCGCCACCTGGCTGTACCGTCGCCGTGGCCATGAACAGTCCACCGATCTCATTGCCAATCATGCCGGCCTGCGCCGCAGTGGCAATCTGGTCGTTGTAAACGAGGCGCTCATAGAGGCGTGAATTTTTACCGCTTGCCAGTACGTCGCCAAACAGGTTCAGCAATTCCGCATCTTCGCCGGTATTAGTCGGGCCACCCCATACCTTATATATGCGTGCCTGCGGAACCCGGTCCTGCATTACCTCGCGTTTGTCCCGATCGAGTTTTACGGTCCATGATTCTCGCTTGGAAATTGGCGGTCCCGGCGGAATATCGCCGAAGTAATGCTCGACCCTGGTCAGGACGTCGGCCGGTACGACGTCCCCGGCTACAACAATTACCGCGTTATTGGGCCCGTAGTAGGTTTCAAACCATTCCTGCACATCCTCGAGGCTTGCTGCGTTGAGATCCTCCATCGAGCCGATCACGCTGGTGGCGTATGGGTGCCCGTCGGGAAATACGCCTGCCAGCAGTTTGCTGAATACCTTGCCATAAGGCTGGTTTTCACCCTGGCGTTTTTCGTTTTGCACGACGCCGCGTTGCTCGTCCAGTTTTTCCTGCGTGATGGCACCTAACAGGTGACCCATGCGGTCGGACTCCATCCACAACGCCATGTCCAGAGCCGTTTTGGGAACATTCTGGAAATAGTTTGTGCGGTCAAAGTTGGTCGTGCCATTCATATTGGTGGCACCAACCAGCTCAAACGGCTTGAAGTACTCGTCGTCGTAGTTTTCGGTGCCATTGAACATCAGGTGTTCGAACAGATGCGCAAACCCGGTTTTGCCGGGCTTCTCGTTTTTCGAGCCGACGTGATACCAGACGTTGACAGCGACGATAGGTGCCTTGGTGTCTTCGTGGACGATCAGGCGCAAACCGTTATCGAGTGTGTACTCGGTGAAATTGATCTCGAGGTCCTGCGCTGCAGCATTGAGGGCCATGAGCGTCGTGGCGACAAGCGCCACTACTGATCGAGCGATGGAATTCTTCATTGGTAACTCTTTTTATTGCCGGGTTTCAGGGACCCAAGTTTAATCTAAAGACTGGGTGTTTTGGGCAAGGTTCAATTTTCGTAGCAATCCGGGCGACTCCATCTCATAATCCGGCCATGGCAACAAATAGTCTCCGGCGAGAACTTTATCCGCCCATCGAACCCGTCCGCACTGGCTTTCTTGAAGTTGGCAGCGGTCACAAGCTCTATTATGAAGAGTCGGGCAATGCTCATGGCAAGCCGGTGGTATTCCTGCACGGTGGCCCCGGGGGCGGCTGTACGCCAGCTATGCGCCGCTTCTGGAATCCTGATGTCTACCGGATCGTGCTGTTTGATCAGCGGGGTAGTGGCAAGAGCACACCGCATGCCAACCTGGACGACAATACAACCTGGGACCTGGTCAACGACATAGAGATTCTGCGTGCGGCTTTGCAGATAGAAAAATGGCAGGTATTCGGCGGTTCCTGGGGCAGCACACTGGCGCTTGCGTATTGCCAGACCCACCCGGAGCGCGCGACGGAAATCGTTCTGCGCGGAATTTTCATGCTGCGCAAGAAGGAAATCGACTGGTTCTATCAGCATGGAGCAAGCGAAATCTACCCCGATCTCTGGCAGCACTACCTGGAGCCGATTCCCAAAAAGGAACGTGGTGACATGCTGCATGCCTATCACTCCCGCCTGACCAGTGACGATCCGGCTGTGCGCATACAGGCTGCGAAAGCCTGGTCGATTTGGGAGGGCAGCACCAGCACACTGCTGCCGAACGAGAAGCTGGCGACCGAATTCGGCAGCGATGACATGGCGCTGGCACTGGCGCGCATCGAATGTCACTACTTCGTCAATGGTGGCTTCATGGACGAAGATCAACTCATTAAGAATGTAGACCGGATTCGCAATATCCCGGCGGTCATCGTGCAGGGGCGTTACGATGTGGTGTGTCCCGCTACTTCAGCCTGGGAACTGGCAGATGCCTGGCCGGAGGCGGATTTGCGGATCGTCGCTGATGCCGGACATTCCGCGTTCGAACCCGGAAATACCCACGAGCTCGTGACGGCAACCGATGCATTTGCATAACTTTAAAGCGAATATATGAATAAACTTTTGATTACCAACGCGCGCCTTGTCAATGAAGGCGAAATCAGGGACGCGGATGTGCTGGTTCATGGTGAGCGCATCGAAAAAATTGCTGCGGGCATTACTGCTGAAGACTCGTGCCAGGTGCTGGATGCACAGGGAAAATTTCTTTTGCCCGGCATGATTGATGACCAGGTACATTTTCGTGAGCCGGGCCTGACCAATAAAGGTGACATGGCGACGGAATCTGCAGCGGCCGTCGCGGGTGGTATTACCAGTTTCATGGACATGCCCAATGTCAATCCGCAGACAACCAACCGGGAGGCGCTGGCAGACAAATACGTTATGGCCGAAGGGCGCTGCAGCGCGAATTACGCGTTCTATCTCGGCGCCACCAATCGCAACATAGAAGAGATCAAGGCGCTGCAGGTCAACGAGGCCTGTGGCATCAAGGCATTCATGGGCGCTTCGACCGGTGACATGCTGGTTGATAACCCGGAAGCGCTTGAGCTTCTGTTCGAGCATGCGCCGGTCATCGTGCTGACGCATTGTGAGCATTCGCCAACAATTCGTGACAACGAGGCCCGCGCAAAAACAGATTTTGGTGAAAACGTACCCATGACGGAGCATCCGAACATTCGCTCCGCGAATGCCTGCCTGCTGTCGTCAAGCCAGGCCGTTGACCTGGCACGCCGCCATGATGCGCTGTTGCACGTGTTGCATCTGACGACAGCTGTTGAGATGGGTCTTTTCTCTAAAGCGCATCGCAGTGAGAAGCGAATTACTGCCGAGGTTTGTGTCCACCACTTGTGGTTTGACGACAGCCGCTACGAGGAGCTTGGCACCCGCATAAAATGTAATCCGGCGATCAAGCGTCCCGAGGATCGCCTGGCATTACTTAAGGCGGTCAACGAAGGCCGCATCGATATTATTGCGACTGACCATGCGCCGCACACGATCAGTGAAAAGGGCAAGAGTTATTTCAAGGCACCTGCTGGTTTGCCGTTGGTGCAGCACGTCATGCAATGCCTGTTTGATCTTGCGAAAGACGAAAAGCTCAGCTACGAGAATATTGTCGACAAGACCAGCCACGCGGTCGCCGACATATTCGGTGTTGTCGATCGTGGCTATATTCGCGAGGGCTATTTCGCCGACCTCGTCATTATGGACCCGGACAAGCCGTATACGGTCAGTTCGGCCAACCTGCTGGCCAAGTGTCACTGGTCGCCGTTTGAGAGGCACACTTTTAGTTCGAGTGTCGACACGACTATTGTCAACGGCACGATCGTTTATCAGGATAGCGCATTGACCGGGGATATTGCCGGCCAGCGAATAGCATTTAGTCGCGCTCGTTAATTGAGCAAGCAGAGTGTCATGATGTTGCACAGCAAGGAAAAAACGGTTTACTTTCCGAGTGATCCCGCTATCCTAGCCAAAATTATCGGCGGTAATTTCCGGATCATGGGAGATTCCTGTTCTGGACGTAACAAGAATGAAGCCAACTGATACCTCCAATCCGGATTATTTTCATAAGGTCGTCGACTGCCAGTGGGCCTGTCCCGCACATACCGACGTTCCCGGCTATATCCGACTCCTCGCACAAGGCCAGTTTTCAGAAGCCTACCTGCTGAACCGTCAATCGAATATCTTTCCCGGCATTCTTGGTCGCGTATGCGATCGTCCGTGTGAGCCGGCTTGTCGTCGCGGACGGGTTGAGGAAAAGCCGGTGGCAATCTGCCGCCTCAAGCGTGTCGCGGCTGATCATCGAGATGATATTAGCGCCTCATTGCCGAAGGCTCCGGCTGAGACAAATGGCAAGAAAGTTGCCCTGATTGGTGCCGGTTGTGCATCCCTTGCGGTCGCCAATGACCTGTTGCCGCTTGGCTACGAAGTCACTATTTTCGAGGCTCTCGAGATCGCGGGCGGGTTGATGCGCACCAATATTCCGCAATTCCGCCTGCCACCGAAGGTTCTGAACGAGGAAATCGGTTACATCGTCGATATGGGTGCCGACCTCAAACTGAATCACCGCATCGAGAGTATGAAAGACTTTTTGCACAGCGGCGGTTTTGATGCGGTATTTGTTGGCACCGGTGCACCACGCGGCAAGGAGCTGAAACTACCTGGACGTTACGACACAGAGAACATCCATATCGGTATTGATTGGCTGGAATCGGTAGCTTTTGAGCACAAGAAATCGATCGGCGAAAACGTTTTGATTATTGGTGTTGGCAACACGGCAATGGACTGTTGCCGCACGTCTTTGCGACTGGGCGCAAAGAACGTGAAGGTCATGGCGCGCAAGCCGCGCGCGTTCTTCAAGGCCTCTGCCTGGGAGCTTGAAGACGCAGAAGAAGAGAATGTCGAGATCATCATCAATCACTCACCGAAGGAGTTTGTTATTGAAGATGGCAAGCTGGTGGGCATGAAGTTCGACCAGATGGAATACAAGGTTGATGATAAAGGTGGCATTGATCGCGGCAAGGCAACTGGCGAAATTTTGATTCCCTGTGATGATGTCATTCTTGCGATTGGACAGGACAACGCATTTCCCTGGATCGAGCGCGATATCGGTATCGAGTTTGACGAGTGGGAATGTCCGGTTGTCGATGAGGCGACGATGATGTGTTCGCGGGAAGGCATATTTTTCGGCGGCGATTCTGCATTTGGACCGAAGAATATTATCTGGGCGGTCGCGCATGGTCATGAGGCAGCTATTTCGATTCACAAATACTGCAATAAGGAAGAACTGCACGAAAGGCTGCCGCGGGGTGTAAACCTGGTCAGCCAAAAAATGGGCATGCATGAATGGAGCTTCTCAAACGATTATGACGGCGCGTCACGCAGGCTTATGCCGCACGTTGATCTTAAGAAGCGCTTCAAGAAGCTGGATATTGAGGTGGAGTTGGGTTTTACGGCAGAACAGGCGATAGAAGAAGTCGAGCGCTGCCTGAATTGCGATATCCAGACAGTGTTTACAACCAGGCTGTGTATCGAGTGCGATGCTTGTATTGATATCTGTCCCGTCAACTGCCTGACGATTACTGAAGACGGTGACGAGCAGGAACTGCGAACACGCTTGTCTGCCCCCGCTGAAAACATTGAGCAAGACCTCTATGTGTCAGACGGCTTGCCACAGACCGGCAGGGTAATGATTAAAGATGAGGATCTTTGTGTTCACTGTAGTTTGTGTGCCGAGCGATGTCCGACGGGTGCCTGGGATATGCAGAAATCGGAGATTCTGATTCCTCGCGTGCACGACGAGGCTGATCCGGCGACGTCGAACGTGGCAAAAACAGCTGGTGCTTAACATGACCAGAATGACTGATTACTCTAATACCATGAAAAAACACTGAGGTTGACCAGGCGTGTCTAACGTTAATGACGTTGTAGTCAAGATTGGGACGGTCAATGGCACCGGTTCCGCAAGTGCGAACGGATTGTTAATGAAGTCCATTTTCCGTATGGGAATCCCGGTCGTCGGCAAGAACTTTTTTCCGTCGAATATCCAGGGATTACCGACCTGGTATGAAGTGCGCGTAACCGGTGATGGCTACCATTGTCGCGCGGACAGAATCGACGTCATGGTCGCCATGAATGCGCAGACTTACACGCAGGACATGGCCGAAGTCAGATCGGGTGGCTGGTTGATTTATGACTCGACCTGGCCACGCAGTCGACTGCTCAACCGCGAAGACATCAATGTGCTGGGTGTTCCGCTGTCGGCAATGTGTAACGAGAACTTCGACGGGGCTCGGTCGCGTATCCTGATGAAGAATATCGCTTACGTCGGTGTGCTGGCCGCATTGTTGGACATTGACCTCGAAGTAATAAAGACGTTGCTCGAGGAAACGTTTGCGAAGAAGAAAAAGCTGGTGCCTATGAATCTCGAAGCGATTCGACTTGGGTACGACTACGTAAAAGAGCATTTTGAGTGTCCATTGCCAGTCAGGGTCGAGAAAATGGACAAGACTCATGATCACATCATTATTGACGGCAACACGGCTGCTGGTCTCGGCTGTGTTTATGCAGGCGCTACCGTCGGTGCCTGGTATCCGATTACACCATCAACATCTGTCATGGATGCCTACAAATCGTTCGCCAAGCAATTTCGTATCGACGACGAAACTGGCGGCAAGAAATTTTGTATTGTCCAGGCGGAGGATGAGTTGGCTGCAATTGGTATGGTGCTTGGCGCGACCTGGAACGGTGCACGAGCATTTACTCCGACCAGCGGCCCGGGCATATCCCTGATGAGTGAGTTTATCGGCTTCGCTTATTATTCAGAATTGCCGGCAGTCATTATTAACATACAACGAACCGGACCATCGACTGGTATGCCCACGCGGACTCAGCAGTGCGACCTGTTGACCTGCGCTTACGCATCGCATGGCGATACCAAGCACGTTTTGTTGTTTCCGGCCAATCCTGAAGAATGTTTCTATATGTCAGTTGCGGCATTCGACCTGGCAGATCGATTGCAGACGCCGGTCATGTTGCTTTCCGATCTTGATATCGGCATGAATGACTGGATTTGTCCGGACCTGCAGTGGGATGACTCGTATCAACCCGACAAAGGCAAAGTCCTGTCAGCTGAACAGCTGGAATCGATGGATAAGTTCTACCGCTACCTCGATGTGGATGGCGATGGTATTACCTACCGCACGTTGCCGGGTGAGAGTGCGAAAGGTTCCTACTTTACGCGTGGCTCCGGGCACACAAAATATGGTGCCTACACGGAAAACTCTGCCGATTACCAGGAAGTTGTCGATCGCTTGCTGGTCAAGTGGGAGACAGCCCGTACGTTGGTGCCGGAACCTGAAATCGAGTATTCGAAGTTCAACAAGAGTGCGATTCTTTCCATTGGCAGTTGTGATGGCGCTGTCAGGGAAGCGTTGGTGCAACTCAAGGACAAGAAATTTGGTTTGAACTATTGCCGCGTCAAAGCATTCCCGTTCCCGGAGTCAGTCAGGGAGTTTATTGACAAGCACGATCTTATTTATGTCGTTGAACAGAATCGCGATGCGCAATTGCGATCTTT
>Ga0164315_10005189_pt1 | contig 10186 bp, 9 predicted proteins | sample GuaBasSedimGuay6_FD_113737 | JGI IMG/M metagenome (GOLD analysis project Ga0164315, IMG submission 113737) | Subseafloor sediment microbial communities from Guaymas Basin, Gulf of California, Mexico - Guay6, Core 4569-2, 0-3 cm | ecosystem: Environmental > Aquatic > Marine > Hydrothermal vents >... | reverse complement strand
AGATTATCCTAGAATGAAACCCTTTGAAACTGTTTTGTTGTTAGATACTTTGTCTTCAGAAACTCCATCTTTGCCTTATGAAGATTCTAACAGACTGTATAAAGAAGTAATGAAAGATTATGAAAACCTAAGTTCTAATTATAAAAAATTCCTTTCGGTTAAAAAGAATGTTTATTTTAATGCATTGCAAGTAAAGTTCTCATACGCAATTACTTGTCACAAGTCTCAAGGAGGTCAATGGGATACTGTATTTGTAGAGCAACCTTATTTACCTAATGGAATAGATAAAGATTATTTACGATGGTTATATACGGCTATAACAAGAGCCAAGAACAAGTTATATCTTATCGGCTTTAAGGATGATTTTTTTGTTGACTCTAATTATTAATAAAATGCATTAACTTCCTTATTTTTGCTCAGCTTTTAAAACGAATGCAAAATAATAATATATAATTCATTAAATAAGCAACCTAATTTTAGAAAGTACATCTAACTAAGAAATATCTATACCATAAGATGAAAATAATAGCAATGATTCCTGCGCGATATGGCGCATCCCGATTTCCAGGAAAATTAATGCAAAATTTGGGTGGCAAGCCTGTAATAGTTAGAACATACGAAGCAACAAAGGATACCAAACTTTTTGATAAAGTATATGTAGTAACTGATAGTGAGGTAATCTACAATGAAATCAAGCTAAGTGGAGGTGAGGCTATTATGAGCAAAAAAGAGCACGATTGCGGAACTGACAGAATCGCTGAAGCTGTGGAACATATGGATATTGATATTGTTGTTAATGTTCAAGGAGATGAGCCTTTTACCAGCAAAGAAGGATTGGAACAAGTATTAAATGTGTTTAAGGGGGCAGATGCAGATAAAATTGATTTAGCATCTTTAATGACTGAGATTCATGATTGGAAGGAGATCAGTGATCCTAACTGTGTTAAAGTTATAGTGGATAAACAAAATTTTGCATTGTATTTTTCTCGCTCTCCAATTCCTTATCCAAGAGATAAAAACGCAGCTGTACAGTATTATAAGCATAAAGGAATTTATGCTTTTAGAAAACAGGCTTTGATGGATTTTTATAACTTACCTAAACGTACTCTAGAAGCTGCAGAAAAAATTGAATGTATTCGTTATTTAGAGTATGGCAAGAATATAAAAATGGCAATCTCAAATACTCAAGGAATTGAAATAGATACTCCAGAAGATTTAATTAGAGCAAATAAAGTCCTTAAAGAAGAAAATAAGAATAACGATAATACACCAAACGATAAGTACAGGAACTTCCCAATGGTTCCAAAGGTGGTATTTGGTCAAGGATGCTTTGATCAACTCGCTAGTATATTAGCACCAAAAAGAAAAAACAAAGCACCGTTTATATTTATTGTAGATGATGTTTTTACAGATAGCAAAGCGTTTACAGAAAGAATTAATATTCGTTTTAATGATAAGTTATTGTTTGTTTCAACAAAGGAAGAACCAAAAACAACTCAGATAGATGATTTAGTAAAAGAAATAAAATCTGAATTTAATTATACCCCTTCAGGAATTATTGGAATTGGTGGAGGATCTGTTTTAGATATTGCTAAAGCAGTTTCAATAATGCTTACCAATAAAGGAAGTGCCGCAGATTATCAAGGATGGGATTTAGTAAAAAACAAAGCCATCTATCATGTTGGAATTCCAACTATTTCAGGGACAGGAGCAGAGGTTTCAAGAACCACAGTGCTTTCTGGTCCAAAGATAAAATTAGGTATTAATAGTGATTTCACTCCTTTTGATCAAGTGCTGTTAGATTCAGATTTAACTCAGGGAGTTCCAAAAAACCAATGGTTTTATACTGGTATGGATTGCTTTATTCATTGTGTGGAATCTCTTAACGGAACTTTTTTAAATGCATTTAGTCAAAGTTATGGTGAAAAAGCATATGATTTATGTAAAGAAATATTTCTAGATGACACTATTACTGAAGAAGATTCTAGAGCAAAATTAATGATGGCATCCTGGCATGGAGGTATGAGTATTGCATATTCTCAAGTGGGTATTGCACATGCGATGAGCTATGGAATGTCCTATGTATTAGGAACCAAGCATGGTATTGGAAATTGCATCGTCTTTAATCATTTAGATGAATATTATCCTGAAGGAGTAACTTTATTTAGAAAAATGGTTGAATCACATCAAATTGAGATTCCAACAGATATTTGTAAAAACCTCACCGAAGATCAAATTGAAACCATGATAGATGTTGCCTTGGGCTTAGTACCACTTTGGGAAAACGCCTTAGGTGATGATTGGGCAACTATTATGACTCGCAAAAAATTACGGGATATGTATTTAAAGATGTAATTAATCATCTATTATGAATATTTATAAATACATTTTCAATAAAGTCCTTGGTTGGTCTATCTCTGGAACTTTTCAGAAGGATAATATAAAGAAAGCAGTAATCATTGTTGCGCCCCATACCACTTGGCACGATTTCTATATTGGTGTATTTGTACGAAAACTTCAGAAAACTCAAATAAACTTTGTAGGCAAGAAAGAATTATTTATTTGGCCTTTTGGGTATTACTTTAAATGGATGGGGGGAGCACCATTAGACCGTTCTAAAAATCAGAATAAGGTAGAAGCAATTGTAACTATTTTTAATTCTAAAAAAGAATTTAGACTGGCTATGGCTCCTGAAGGTACTCGAAAAAAAGTGAGTGAATGGCGAACAGGTTTCTATTATATTGCTGAAGCTGCTAAAGTCCCTATTATGCCTGTATCTTTTAATTATAAGACAAAAACGGTAACTATAGGAAATCCTTTTTATACCACTGGAGATATAAAATCTGATACTAATTTTTTAAAGGAATTCTATTCTGGAGTTGTAGGAAAAAAATCAGAATACTCTTAAAAAATAAATAAACCCACTTTATGTGGGTTTATTTCTAAATTTTTCTAAAATATTTATTATAATGTAGGAGAAGGACCAGCATCTCTAGTAATTGTACCAGTTCTACCATCATAGTCCCAAACCCCATCAACACCAGGTGGTAAGAGACTACAACCAGGATCAAAAGGATCAAAATTTAATCCAGGTAGACCTACCATAGACCAAGAGCATGGCTTTCCGGCAAATGTAGCAATTTGATCTACTCCAGAAACTGCTAATCCATCAGAAACCCCCGTAAGTAATGGCGCTCCATATAGGCAAAAATCCATAAATGGCTCAAAAACCCCCATTGTTTCGTCACTAAAAAAAGTAACTCCTTTATGAGTGATGATAATGTCTTCAATTATAGGTGCTCCTGATGCTGGTTCTGGGATACCAAAAGTGATTGCATCCCAAAAACCAAAAAAAGTAGGATCAATATCATCACTATAATCACCAAATAAAATTCCACCCCCTGCACTTGTTTCTTTATATACTTTAATATATCCATCTTTATCATCTACACTAAAAGTGTTAGTTGATAAATCACTATTTTTAGATAAATCTAATGAAAATGTACCTTTTTTTCCCTGAAATAAAACTGAAGAAGATAAACTGTTCTTTGTGCCTTTAAAATCAAACACTTGACCACTTAATAAGCTTACAGTTGCTAAATAAATACCTTTAACTTCTTGATGGATTCTTATTTCTCCGTGAAAATCCATGTCATAAGAGGCAAAGACACCAAAATATTTTTCTGTATTTACAACATCTAGTGTTTTATTGGAGGCTAGATCTGTAGAAATTTCTTCGTTTAATTGTTCCTTTTGACAGCTTAGTAATACCACTGCAATTCCGATTAATACTATTGTTCTTTTCATGATGCGATGTTTTGATTAGTAGTTAAAGATAGTAAAATAAATTGATAATCAGCTTGTTATGAAGTTTCTTGCATTTAATAAGTATAAAAAAAGCCGCTATAAAGCGGCTTTAAGTAGCATATGATTTATTGTTTACGTAGATTCATCCATAGTATGATAAACGTTTTGAACATCATCATCATCATCCAATTTTTCTAATAATTTTTCTACATCGGCTGCATGTTCTTCACTTAGTTTTTTGGTAACTTGAGGAATACGCTCAAAGCCAGAAGAAAGGATTTCAAAATTCATTTTTTCTAAAGCAGCTTGAATCGCACCAAAACTTTCAAAAGGAGCATAGATTAAAATTCCGTCTTCGTCTTCAAAAACTTCTTCAACACCGTAATCTATTAACTCTAATTCCAGTTCTTCTATATCGATTTCTTCAGGATTGATTCTAAAATTACAAGTATGATCAAACATAAATACCACTGAACCTGAAGTCCCCATATTCCCATCACATTTACTAAAACAAGCACGAACGTTTGCGACAGTACGTGTGTTATTATCGGTGGCAGTTTCTACTAGAACAGCAATTCCGTGGGGAGCATATCCTTCAAAAAGAACTTCTTTAAAATCGCCTTGATCTTTTTCTGAGGCCTTTTTAATGGCACGCTCTACATTATCCTTAGGCATATTTACTGCCTTCGCATTTTGAATTACAGCACGTAAACGGGAATTAGAATCCGGATTTGGACCACCTTCCTTTACAGCCATAACAATATCTTTTCCAATTCGAGTAAACGCTTTAGACATTGCAGACCAGCGTTTCATTTTTCTTGCCTTTCTAAATTCAAAAGCTCTTCCCATAGTAATTTTATTTATGTTTTACAAAAATAGAAAAATGCAGGAAACCACAAAGGTTTGAACTTAGTTCCTTTCTATTATTTTAATGAATCTATTTCTTCTTTTAAAGTACAATCTTCAATTACTTGTGAAATAGTAATTCTGTAATTTCTTGGAAGTTTATTGTCTTTTGGAAGAATGGCTAAATATGCATCTTCATTAGATGTGAAAATTTGCTTGAAAATTACATTCTTTAGTGATAGTTTTTCAGAAAGTTCTTCGAACAAATCGTTATGATGGATTACATCGTTACTTGCTAAATGAAAAACTCCTTTCTTGTTCTTGTTTATTATATAATGCACTTGTTGTGCAAGTTTATTAGCAGTAGTTATACTAACAATAAGGTTTGGGAAAACTTCAAATTCAGTTTTCTTTCTAGAAGCATCTTTTAGTTGAATAACCCTCGGGGAATTCACTCCCAACACCATAGGTAATCTTAAAATATTGAATTTTGATTCAGGTAGGTTTCTAATAATATTTTCAGCAGAAATTTTAAATTTTCCATATTCGCTTTGTGCTAATAATGAATCATTTTCATAAGATGGAAATTCGCCTTTTGCATCGAAGACATTTACAGTAGATAAGTATAAAATTTTACAATTTAGAGCTGCTAAAGTGTAGTCGCTAATTTCTTGATGTACTTTTAATTGCGATTTAAAATTGCCTCGTAAACTTGAAATGATATAGTTAGGCTGAACTTTATTTAAAATTTCTATAATATCATCTTTTTCAACATCAAACTTGAACATCACTTGATTTTCCTCTAATTCTGAATTGGAGGAGCAATAGGTTCCGTATACATCAAAATAGGGAAGGAGTTCTTTATAAATAGCATTTCCTATAAATCCGCTGGCACCTAATATGAGTATTTTGTTTTTCATTTATTATTATGTCTGTTCGAGCGCAGTCGAGAACTTTGTGTTTTAGTACTAAAGTAGGTTTCGACTGCGCTCAACCAGACATCTTAAATTTAAGTAACTTTTTTTTGAATTTAGATTATTACCCTTTATAAAATGGTAATTTTACTATCGTTGCAGGAACTGCTTTTTTACGAATTTGAATATTGATTTGTGTTCCTACTTTCTTATATTCTGAAGTAACATAACCCATTCCAATTCCAATTCCTAAAGATGGTGACATGGTACCACTTGTAACATCTCCAATTACATTTCCGCTGTCATCAACAATATTATATCCTTGTCTTGGAATTCCTCTTTCATTTAATTCGAAAGCAATTAATCTCCTTGAAGTTCCTTCTTCTTTTTGAAGTTTTAAAGCTTCCCAGTTAGTAAACTCTTTGGTGAACTTAGTAATCCATCCCAACCCTGCTTCAATTGGTGAAGTAGTATCGTTGATGTCATTTCCGTAAAGACAATATCCCATCTCTAAACGTAGGGTATCTCTTGCTGCAAGTCCGATAGGTTTTATTCCAAAATCAGCACCCGCTTCAAAAACCTTGTTCCAAACTTGTTCTACTTCGCTATTCTTGCAGTAAATCTCGAAACCACCACTTCCTGTATACCCAGTAGCACTTATGATTACATGTTCGATTCCTGCAAAATCAGCGACTTTAAAATGATAAAATTTTATGGCACTTAAATCTTCAGAAGTTAAAGATTGCATCGCTTCAACCGCTTTAGGACCTTGTATTGCAAGTAGAGAGTAGTCTTCAGAAATATTACGTAACTCTGCATTCATGGTATTTTGACTGTTGATCCATTCCCAATCTTTATCAATATTAGAGGCATTTACTACCAACAACCATTTTTCGGCATTAAAACGATAAACTATTAAATCGTCCACAATTCCGCCAGTAGCATTTGGAAAACAACTATACTGAGCTTGTTCATCTACAATTTTAGAAGCATCGTTACTGGTTACTTTTTGTATCAAATCCAAAGCATTGGGACCCATTACCAAAAATTCACCCATATGGGAAACGTCAAAAACACCCAAAGTTTTTCGAACTGTTTCGTGTTCTGCATTAACGCCCTCGTAAGAAACAGGCATATTATATCCTGCAAAAGGAACCATTTTTGCTCCAAGAGCTTCGTGTATATTTGAAAGTGCTATATCTATTGCCATATTTACTGCTACGCCTTGAACGTAGTAACTTTAAATTCAACTTAATTTTTATTTGTTTTTATCCTTTGTATAATGTTTCGGATAATTTAGATGCAAAGATATTATAATGTTTGTTTTAACAAACCTTATCAAAATGTTATTTAGTAAATATGATTTAAATCATTAGTTGCTATAAAAAATAGACATATTTTTACATTTAACTAACCAACTTAATATGAATAAGATACTTTTTGTTTTGTTCGCATTTATTGTTTTTACTGCTAATAGTCAAAGCAATTTATCATTTAATGATTTAAAACTGCGTCTCACACAAGAAACCAACCGAGAAAAGATAGAAACCTATTTAGATATTTCAGAATTAGCTATTCCCTCAGATTCATCATTAGTATATCTAAATAAAGCATTGGTAGTTTCAAAAGAAATTGGATATGATTCTATTTACCCCATCCAATTTGCTATATGTGTATCCTACTATATGAAAGGAGATTATAATAAAGCAAAAGAAGAAATACGCAAAGGATTAAATAACTATAATTGGACTAAGAACCCTGATGGAACCTATGGACACATACACATGCTAATAGGAGTTTTTAATGAAGCTATTAATGAAAAAGACTCCGCCATTTATTATTATGATAAGGCTATAGATAGATTAAAAAATGATACATCACCCAAAGCGATAGAAGTCTTATCTATAACTTATACAAATTATGCTAATATCTATTTAAAAGAGGGCAACTATAAAAAGGCTATTGAAATTTACCTTAACTCTGAAAAAATGAGCGAAAGTATTGGTGACAAGCGCAATCAATTAATTGCTCTTAATAACGTAGCGGGCTGCTTTAAAGAATTAAATAAATATGATAATGCTCTAAAATATTATCAAAAGGCATTGATGCTTTCAAAAGAAAATAAAGACATAAAGTATGAGGGGTCTAGTAATCTTGGTATAGGTGAAATTTATTTTTTAAAGGGTAATTATGATAAAGCTTTATCACATAGCCTAATAGCCAAAGATATACTGGAAGCTACAGAATTTAAAAGTGTTTTGCATCAATCGTTTGAAGTTTTGGCAAGAGTGTATTTAAAAATAGATAATACAATAAAAGCCCGTTATTATTCAGACAAAGCTTTAAATGGCATAGAAAATATTCAAGATGATTTTGCAAAAGTTGACATTTTACTTACCAATGCAACTTTAGACATACATGACAACCAATATGATAAAGCCTTAAATAGTATAAACAACGCATTATTAATTTCAAAGAAGAATCATTTTTTAGATTCTGAAAAAGACTGTATTGATATTAAGATTGAAATTTTTAAAAAGCAACATAGATTTAATGAATTACCTCCTTTATACGATGAATTAATAATTTTAAAAGATTCTATTTTAGATTCAGAAAACTTAAAATCTATCAACGAACTCGAAACCAAATACCAAACCGAAAAAAAGGAAAAAGAAAACCTTCAACTTAAAGCAGGCAAAGTTCAAAATGAAATAGAACTTGAAAAAGAAAGTCGGCAAAAATGGTTTTTTGGTTCTCTTGCATTATTAGCTGTTTTAACCATAATTATAGTAGTTTTTTATGCAAAAAATAGGAGTCAAAAGTTGCTTTATAATTCGCAACTGGATATTGCCAAAGCAAAGCAAACAGAACACCAACGTATTGCTACAGATCTGCATGATTATAAGGTTAAAACCCTAGAAGAAATAGCTTCGGAACTTAAAAATGATGGAAAAGAAAAACTTGCAATAAAAGTAAGTACTATAAAAGAAAACATTAGGAAGCTGTCAAAAGAACTTAGTCAAATCTCATTTAAGGAAAGCGAATTTAACGACCAAATCATCACCTTGATGGCTAGTTATTCTTCAGAAGACATAAAAATTAATCAAAAAGGGGTAGACGGTATTTCTTGGAAAACCATCAACGATACTATAAAACAAAACTTGTTTTTGGTAATTCGCGAGGGGATTTCTAATGCTTACAATCATTCAGAAGCAAAAAATGTAAATTTAGTATTTCAGAAAAAAGGAAATGAACTTGAAATTACCATAACCGATGATGGTAAAGGTTTTGAAGACGTTACTCCCGGAATTGGATTTACCAATATGAAAATGCGAGTTAACGAAATAAACGGAAATATTAAGATAGACAGTAAAAAGGAAAGCGGTACTAAAATTGGAATTTATTTATCTTTAGTATAATATGATGCAGCACATTTTAATAATAGAAGACGAACAGGATACTTTCGAAAATTTAGAGCGAAAAATAAGTATTCATTTTCCTGAAGCTCTTGTTACGGTGCAAAGTACATGTGATTCTGGGTTCGATTATATAAAAAAAGTAAACATTACAAACCCTGTTTCAGTAATGATTTTAGACTTAACTTTTAAAAATCAAAAGCCATTTTATATATTAAAATCTGGAAAAGAACTGTTAAAAGTTTTAAAACAAAATAGTATTGATATTCCTACTATTATTTACTCTTCACACGACGAGATGGAGCACATTCACCCAGTAATGAATAATTATCATCCGCAAGGCTATGTAATAAAAACTTCCGCTAGTTCCGAAGAGCTACTTTTTGGTATAAATAGAATTTTAAAAGGAGAGAATTATTACAGTCAACGAGTACATCAACAACAATTACAACGATTTAAATACGCTAGTAATATTGATGAAATAGATGAGCAAATATTGCAACTACTACCTCATACAACTTCCATAAAAGATTGGGAAGAAAAAATTGAAAATGGAGAAATTTCAATTTCCTATAAATCAATAAAAAAGCGAATCGATTTACTTTGTGATAGAATGGAGGTTGATAACGAAAAACAATTGCTGTTAAAATTACAGCGTTTAGCTGTTTTAAAAGTTTAAATATCATTCAGAGTGAGGTGCGAGCGCGGCAATCTCATTATTAGAGATGCAGTATTCTGAGTGAATAAGGCTGCCCACTGGCAGGCAGAGCAAAGGAAAATAATCTTATAATAAAAAGAAGATTCTTCAGTTGTACCTCCTTTTGAATGACTTAGTATTACTATAATAATATAAACATCTAAAATTTCTACCCTCAGGTTCCAAAATTGGAACCTTTTTTTTTAAAGACCCTATTACATTTACACCATAGAAATTGATTAACAGTTTAGTGAGATACTGGAAAAAAATCCGATAGTCAATTTCTACTCACGTTAAAGCCGCGCGGCACAAGGATACTTGTTTAACCTCTAAATATTAAAGAGATGAAAAAAGTATTATTTGTATGTGCCATTGTTTTGATTTGCTTGAATGTAACTTCTTGTACCCGAGTACCTATTTCTGAAAACACAGAATTGAGTACGGGTGGAGAAGACGAAGGTGAGAGCGATAATCCTGATAATGATTAGTATTTTAAATGTTAAATT
>Ga0164315_10005188_pt1 | contig 10186 bp, 9 predicted proteins | sample GuaBasSedimGuay6_FD_113737 | JGI IMG/M metagenome (GOLD analysis project Ga0164315, IMG submission 113737) | Subseafloor sediment microbial communities from Guaymas Basin, Gulf of California, Mexico - Guay6, Core 4569-2, 0-3 cm | ecosystem: Environmental > Aquatic > Marine > Hydrothermal vents >... | reverse complement strand
GCAAGTCTGCCCTGGTAATCTATTAATTGCGGTACAATCTGTGCCCAGAGGCACATTGAGATGAATAACAAAATTGAGAAAGATAAAAATACTTTTTTCATTATAATCTCCTTTTAAAAAATTCGGACAGCTCGGAGAACTATCCCTACATTATCTGTTTCCGGCAGACCTTAAGAGTTCATCGATCTGTCTTTGCTGCTCTTCTAACTGCTGTTGATGTTCTTCATTTATAATTTGTAGTTCTTTAATAGCTTCTATTAACACCGGAATAAGACCAATATAATTTATACCTTTATATTCGAACTTTTCCATATCTCTTTCTGCATTTTCGATATTTTCATTTTTATCATAAGCATGAACAATATCCTCTACAAGTTCAGGAAGTATTTCTTCCAGTTCCTGGGCTATTAGGCCGATCTGCTCACCTTCCGGCAGTACTAATTGTTTCTCTTCTGCTATTTTTTTATAGTTATATGTATGAACATTCATTAACTTAATTTTAGAAAGAGCATTATTAAACGGTTGCACATTTTCTTTGAAGCGTTCATCGGAAGGATTGGTGAATGTTCCAGAAACATGTACATTACCACTAAAATATCCGGCATAGTTCGTGCTGTTAGTACCATCTGCCCAACCATGAACACCATAATTTGTACCATAACCACCAGAGGCGCGACCAGATACTCCATAATAGTAAGAATTTGATACAGCTACTACATAACCGTAAACCCCTTTATATCCTCCTATAAAATATCCACCAAAACCATAGGCTTCAGCTGGTCTTCCATGACCATAAACAGCTGTAGCATCAAAATACCCTACGCTAGTGGTTTGAGCATGCAGTGCACGTGCCTGGCTACCTGGATAACTTGAAGTAAAGTAACCACCGGATCCACCTGTACTATTGCCCCAAACACCTTTTCCGGTAATAGAAGTATTATAACCGTAAACACCGTAACCATTACTTGCATTATTACGTCCATAAACGCCAGAACTTGATGATCCTAACCAACCATAATTTCCATTGCTATAATAACCATAAACACCATAGTCTTGCGAACCTAAAAATCCATAATTTCCATCAGAATATAGACCATAAACAGCATGACCATTCCATTTATTATTATATCCGTAAACGCCCTTATAATATGAACCTAAATAACCATAATTACCATCTACATGGGAACCAAATATACCTATTGATGTAGTTGTAGGTCCCAATGAGGAACCATAGATACCGTAACCCCAACCAGTGTTTTCTGCTGAAATAACGCTGTTATCTTCATTACCGCTAAGATTTAATGGTACATCTACTGTATGAGCTTTAATCGCAAAGGGAACGCTGGCAAGCTGGGTTCGGGGGGAGAGGTACTCTCCTTCAACAACTAGTTCCAGCCATCGCTCTGCACCATCAAAAAGAGTAGATGGAAAAGCAACTGCCGAGCCAAGCAGTACATGAAATGTTCCATTTACTGTAGTAACATTTTGTGCTTCACCCCAGAGCGGTGTTCCACCTGACTCTACATCGTAGATTATAAAATACATAACAACTTCTTGATTCAGGTAGTTGCCGTCACTATCGGCAAGTCTGCCCTGATAATCGATAGTCTGTGGTACATTCTGTGCCATCAGGCACAATGAGATAAAAAGTAAAATGATGATAAACAAGTTTTTCATATAATTCTCCTTTTAGATTTTTACATTTTGATAATAAAATGTCTTTTTTGGCAAGGTAATTATTATTTTGGTAGTTTTTTTAGTTTGACAGAAGAAAATATAATGATACTAAAATAATAGTTTGTAAAATTTTATTAGAAAAAATACATTATTTATTAAACGGCGTAAACGCTGTGTGTGTTGGTGTGTAGTCGTCTTTTCCCTACGCCTAAAGGCGTAGGTTATATAGGGTTATCTCACCTTGATCTTTAAAAACACATCATCCATATTTTGTAATAGTTCAGGATCAATACGTTTATTTTTCCAACCAATGCCCCAATGCAGATGATTTCCGGATGAGCGTCCGGTAGAACCAACCTCGCCGATCTTTTCACCTTTAAGGATATAATCTCCCATTTCTACAGAAATTTTACTCATATGGATGTAAATGGAGGTTAATCCACCACCATGGTCTATCAGCACAAATTTGCCATTGTAATAGTAATCTCCTGTTAGTGCCACAACACCGGTTGTCATTGCCATAATGTTTGTTCCCTTAGGAGCTGCAATATCAAATCCGTTATGCGGTTTTTTGGGAACTCCATTCAAAATGCGCTGACTTCCGAAAACTCCGGTGATCTTACCATCAATAATTGGCATACAAAATTCTTCGAAATAGATATTTTTATTTGAATATATCTTTTCACGTCTTTCTGCTAACATTTCTGATTCATCAGAAATTCTTTGAATGAGTATAGAATCACGCGGCTCTTCAATATACTTTTTTTCTATCCGGTCTATTCTTTGAATACTATAATTACGTTTGATTATGTAGAAAACGGAAGTGTACATTTCACCATTTTCTAAAACTATTGTTATTTTGTGTTTGAGTTTTTCATCACGGTCAAAACCTAGTATGGTTCTATTTTCAAAAATTGGAATTTCTTTGTGATCAAGAAATATTTTTTCTACAGAGTTATCAGTTTCACAAATAAGAATCCCACCTTGAACAGGATTACCACGTAAGGAAATCAATTCTATTGCAGAAAGTTGAATTGATATAGTTAAGAGAATTACAAGTAGTATTTTTTTTATTATATCCATTTTATTTTTTTCTCAATTTTTTCTCTCTTCTTTACATAAGGATTCTGCGTAATTACAAAAGGCTGTCTTTCTGAGGAAATCTTCGAAGAACTTTACTACGAAGAATCTCAATTATAAGCGAGATCCTTCCAAAGATCAACATGCAAGGTTCGTCAGGATGACAAAAACACGAATTTCTTTTAATTTATCAAATTCACACTTTTATTCCCTCTCCTTGCAGGAGAGGGTTAGGGTGAGGTTTTCTTTTCTTTCATCATTGGACATTCTCTGTTGGTTATTGGATATTCATTCCATTTTCTATAATTCTATTCTCACATAAGTATCTTTACTTATCCATCCGCCAAGCCCGTTCTCCAGCTTTATCAAGCTCCAGTTATCTTCGCTTCTTTCTATTTTGAATATCATTCCTTCATGAATTGTGAATACACGGGTAAAATCTTCTCCCGGACCACTAAATCCGATAGCAGAAGTGCTAAGTAGAACTCCTTCATCATCACTATGAAATTCTTGCCATTTTAGTATGCTGATAATAAGAAAAACTGAGAAGAGAAAAATGAAGATCGTTGTCATAAATAATGGAATTGTTTTCTCACGGTTTTTGTAATGAATTATCATAAAACTGATAAATACTATAATTATCATAAATAAAGCGAGTGTGATGATAGCCAAAAGATTAATTGAAAGTGAATCAAAAGCTTTTAGCCAGAATGATCTTATAACACTTTCACTTTCTGAATTCTGTTTATCTTTAGTAAAAGTGAGAGCATATTCCAGGTTTCTTCTGGCAGCCTGATGATCAGATCTAACCTTCAATGCTTTCTTGAAATAAAGGATAGCTCTGCCAATTTCATTTATCCTGAAATAGCAGTTTCCAATGTTGTAATAAAGATCTGAATTAACAATTCCTTCATTCTCAATAAGGCTAAATTTCTCTAAAGCAGTTTGATAATCTTTCTCATTGTATGAATTAATTGCTTCTTTGTGTATTAATTCAATCTGGTTAACGGCGAATATGCTGATTGCCATAAATGCTAATAAAAATGTAAACATTGTTTTTTTCATAATTCTAATTTTCTCACTATATTAAAATTTGCACTTTGTAATCTCATTGATCGTCTCTTTTACATGTTGAAAATCTGCTTTTATTCTCTCTTTAGAAAATCCACCCGGCATAAATCGTGCTTGGTTACAGGTTTCAAAAAGTATCTTTATCTTTTCAATCAATTCATTTGGAATATTTTTTAAACTCATTTTAGTAATAATGTATTCAGTGGAACTTCCACGCGGTTCTTTTAGTTTATCAGCCAAATAACTGCTTAATCCTAATTGAGCAGCCGCATAGAATCCGGGATCATTTTTATCGGCTAATGCAATTGCTTCTTTCATATATTTTTTTAGTATCTTATTTGCTTGTTTTTGACGAATGTAATCAATATTTCCTTGCAATTTAGTTCGTTCATTTGAGTACAAAATTGAAGCAGGAATAAAAAGTAATATTATAAACCAGATGAACCAGTAAAAGAATTTATCAAAGTAAATGTTCTTTGAAACAAGTTCGCTGTCTGTGATGATAAAACCGATGTCCGAGCCTTCCAAACTGACAATAGATTGTGCAGCACTGCTGGCAACAAATGTAAGATCACCTTCTCCGATTTTCAATTGATATGGTTTTGTTTGTAGTGTTTTATAGCTTCCGGATGAAGTATCAAAATATGTGAATGGAACTGCCGGTAGTGTGAAGTTTCCTTTTTCCTGAGCTATGATCAGATATTTAATTGTCTTCTTACCTGATATCTTATTTTTGTTTATATCTGTTGTTATTTCGGGATCTAAGAATCTAAGATTATTCACTTCCTTTAATTTTGGAATATCAAACTGTTTCAGGTTTCCGGTTCCGCTTATTGTAATAGTGTAAGTAAAAGAATCACCAACATTCAGCTGGGTCTGACTTATATTACTGGAAAGCTTGAATTTTCCAACTGCGTTTGAAAATGAAACCGGTTTGTTGTTTTGTGGAATTGGTTTAACTTTTACAGATGTCGGTTTATTCTTGATATTGTATCTTTTGGTTGTTCCAAAATCGAAGAAGCTGTGTGATTGAGTTCTTATATCAACATTCAGAACAACTGAAGGGATATTCAGCTTTCCGCTTCTGGTTGGGAACAAAGCAACAGAGCGCATCAGCATTACATTGTACATTATGCCGTTGTATGTTTCGCGATCAAAGCTAATACTCTCAGGCTTATAAATATCTTCTTTCCAGAAACCTTCGAAATTCGTATCTCCAGCAAAGGCAAGATTGGCAATATCATATCTGGAATAGAGTTTGTATTCCACAATAATCGGTTCTTCTTCAAAGACATTATTTTTGCTGATGTCTGCCTTTAAAAATAGATTATCGGAGAGATCTAAAGATGAATTTGGCTGCTGAGTGAATGATGATGAAGTTGGTGGAGCCGGTTGTGTACTTCCTTCTGAAACTTTTATGTGAATAGGATCGGTTGTAAATGACTTATCTTTGATCTTTATAGTTATTGGTGGAATGATATAATTTCCAATTTTAAGAGGACGTAGGGTATAGGTATAACTTTTAGTAACTTTGGAGGTCATTTTCCCGTTGACAATAGAATAATTTGATGAGGAAGAGGTGGACGAACCAAGGTTCTCGAAGTTTTCTATTTTTGGTAATCTGGGTGTTGAGATATTGCCAATTTTTTTACCGGAGATCTCAATTGTATATTTAACCAGATCAGAAATTCCAATCTTGGTTCTATCAACATAAGATTCAACCTCTATCTGCTGTGCAAATAGAAATTGACTGATTAAAAGCAAGCTTAATAGAAATATTATCTTCTTCATTTTATCCTTCGTCCTTCGAAAAGCCTGTCCTGAGCGAAGTCGTAGGGCTCAGGATGACACAAGCGAAGGATAATGAAATTTTCTGTATTAAATATTCGATTTTCAGTATACATTAATCTACCAATACTTTCCGGTTTTTGTTCTGTCAACATTCATTTTCTCTTTCTCTTTTTTCATCTCTTCTTTTTCTTTCTGCAAAAGAGCTTTCAACATTTTTTCTGCATCTTCTTTCTTTTGTTCTTTTAGTTTCTGTTCCTGGGATTTCTGTTTTTCATCCTGTTTCTGTTCTTCTTGTTTTTGCTGTTTATCTTTCTGCTCATCATCTTGTTTCTCTTGTTTTTGCTGTTGCTGTTCCTGCTTTTTCTTTTCTTCGTTTTTATCGTCATTTTCGTCTTTGCTTTGTTTTTGTTGCTGCTTTTGTTCCTGTTGACGCTGCAGCATTCTGGCAGCAAGTTCATAATTGTAACGTGCATCAAGATTCTGTGGGTTTTCAACCAGTGCATCACGATAATTTTTTATAGCATTTTTATAATCCTTTTGCAAAAATTTCACGTTTCCAAGATTTTGTAATGCTTTAGATCTATCATCGAAATTTTCATTATTTAAAGCAAGTTTATAATTCTGTTCAGCTTCTTCTAACATGCCATTCTTAACCTGTGCGTTTGCCTGGTTAAAATGCAATCTGGAATCTTTGGGATATTTAATTGCGTTACGTTTAAAATTATCCTCAGAATTCTCAAATTCTTCTTTCTCGTAAGATTTAATACCCTTTAGATTTCTTATAACTTTATCGTAATTTACAACATCAGAAAACAGAGTGCAGAAGGATAATAAAAGAATTAATAGAATTAGTAATTTAACTTTCATTACAATACTCGCTTAAATTTTGTTTTCTTTTTATAGATGATAAGAGATTCTACAAGAAGTAGGATTAATGCAGCGATCACGAAATACTTATATTGCTCTTTGTATCTTACATATTCTTTAGAATCAAATTTCTTCTTCTCAAAAGAATTGATGTTTTTCATGATTTCATAAATTTCTGATTGCTGCGGTGTGATGGGGAAGAAGCGTCCATTCCCCTTTTTTGCGATCTGTGTGAGGATGTTAATATCAAGTTTTGTAAAAACAATATCACCTTTATCATCTTTGGCGTAAACTACATCACCATCTCTATTTTTAATTGGAATTGTGCTCCCTTCCGGGGAACCGATACCAAGAGTGTAAATGATAGCATTTTGTTTTCCGGCTTCTTCCGCAATTTTTGTTGCATTTTCTTCCAGATCTTCTCCATCGCTAACCACGATGATAACCTTATGCTTTTCCTTTTCTCCAAAAAGTTCCAGTGAAGTGGAAATAGCTTCACCAATATTTGTACCATAAGAAGGAACAGTTTCCGTATCGAGTAGATTCAGGAACAGTTTTGCGGCATCGTAGTCGTTTGTGAGAGGGCATTGTACAAAACTCTTCCCGGCAAAGGCAACAATGGCGATCCTATCACCTTTTAACTGATCTATAAATAGTGAGATCTGATCTTTTGCTCTCTTGATCCGGCTGGGCTGAATGTCAGTTGCATCCATGCTTTTGGAAACATCAATGGCTACAACAATATCAATACCTTCTTTCTTAATTATTTGAACTTCTTTATCCCAACGCGGTCTGGCAAGAGCGATTATTAGAAAGAGAAAAGCAAATACAAATATGAAATTCTTGAGTGACCAGTGGAAACCCGAAAATTGCTGCATAAAGAAATCGTAGAATTTCACTTCTGCAAATTTAGAAAAATTCTTCTTTCTATTATGATTAGCAATTCCAATAAGAATTAGAAATACTGGTATCAATATTATCAGAAACAATAAATATGGATTTCCCCAATGCATTTATCTATACTCCAAAATGTTTCCTAAAGTCCATCTATCTGTGCGCCGATAGGGTATTCTACAGAATATTTAAAAGGAATCAATATTTCTTCACCCGGTTTAGGCTCAAAGAACCATTCGATATATTTATGCTCATTGATCTTCAAGATTTCTGTATCCTCTTTGTAAGTAGGATCTATCAATTTCACTTTAATTTTTTCATTTTGTGAAATTGGCAGTTGATCCCAAACAACGATCTCTTCTTGTGTTTTCTTATTGTTAGTTATCTTGATGAGATATTCAAATATCTTTTTGTTTTTCTCAACGAAAAGACCGCCTGTTTCATCGAATTTCTTCACAAATTTGTATTCTATTTTTATACTTTCATCAACACCTAAAATGTCCAAAACTCTTCTGTTGGCGCAACTGCCTTCAGATATGAATTTGCCACAAAGTTGTTATCTAAAAATATATTTGTATCTCCGGGTAGGAATGGATAGTCAGATTCATTTTTAACTTTTGCTTTTAGATAAGCATATTGTGAATGTTTAGGAATTGTAGAATATCTAAATCCTGCCGCAAATTCCTGAATCGTGATAGTAACCAGATGCGGTTCATTATCGCTTTTTATTGTGTTGCTGCCGTCAATATCAAAAACAACTGAAGTTGCACCGGATTCGACAGTAGAAGCTGAATGAGCAATATCCTCTAATTCATCAAGACTTGCTCCTGCAGACATCTCTTCGATATCAAAAGCCATTTGATTGCTATAAGAAGGTTTTCCTTTCGACATCTTACTCTGCACCCTAGCTGGTTGAGGATAATAAATTGAAATATAATGAGGATATAGTTCCGGTGGTTGTGCGCTTATATTTGGTTTTGCAGTAGAAAGCTTAAGGTCTACATTGATCCAATCCTCACCGGTAGTTTGGAAAATATTACTCTTATAAGTTAAGTTCATGGTTTTTTCTTGAGAATCAACTCTAAGGTCATAAACCGGTCTCCAAGAAGGACCATAAACAATATAGGAGAGATCAAGTTTAAGATTGCCCTCTTTTTGCACATCGACCAGAACTTCAACCATATTTTTATATTTGTAGGCTTGTTGTCCTGCTTCGCGGATCTCACGTTTAATTTTATCTATTTCTGCATTGATATCACGAACAAATTTATCAGTTTCACGGATCTCTTTATCGAGTGATTCATGCTTGGAACGATAGAATTCCACCATCTTGATCCATTTCTCAGGATCGAGTTCAACATTTTCAGTTTTTTCTGTTGTGCTTGTAAGTTTAATAAGGATACTTTTTACAACTCCTTTCTCATCTAGAGCTTGTTTCTTTTTATCACTAAGTGTATTCTTCTTATCTTGAAGTTCAAGTAATTCATCATTGAGAGCTTTTTTTGTTTCATCTGTAATTTGGGCAAATTGTTCAGTTTTAAAAGTTACGTCACGCAAGATTGCATTTCCTTTCCCATTTGCCTGGATACTGTTCTGCTCAATACTTTGAGGAAGTTCATCAAACAAAATCTTGTGTTCACCTTTTGTGAGATATGTTGTCGCAGAACGTGTGATCTGAGCTCGATCTGAGTAAACTGTTACAGAAGTAATTTTAGATTCAACAGCATTTAAACTAACTAAAACAAGCACTAATAATAATGGCAGAAAAATCTTTTTCATTTTTCCCTCCCTTAAGGAATTTCTTTTCTAATTACAATTCTGAATATAAATTCTAACAGCATTAAAACAAACGCTGCCAGTAAGTATTTCCAGAATAATTCCTGATAAATATAATAATTATTTATCTTCAATTCTGTTTTTTCCATTTTATCAATATGATCCATAATAGTTGTAAGTTCTTCGGTATTAGTTGCCAGTCTGGCGTTTTTAGTTCCGGTTATTTCAGCTATTTTATCAAGCGAATCCATATCAATTTCTATATTTACTTTTTGATAACGAATTCCCAGTGCAGTTTGCACGGGATAATCTACAAGTCCTTTTCTGCCGACTCCAACCGGATACACTTTTACATCAAATGTTGAGGCTAGCCCTGCAGCATCGAGAGGTTCGATCTCACCTGCGTTATTTCTTCCGTCAGTTATGAGGATTATCACTTTAGATTTAGCTTCGGAATCTTTAAGACGTGCTACAGCTGTGGCAAGTCCCATTCCAATAGCTGTTCCATTTGCATTTTCATCTATCGCTACGTTATCCATGATAGACATAAGAATATTATAATCAAGTGTGAGCGGGCATTGTGTAAAGGCATTTTCCGAAAATATAATAAGTCCGATCCGGTCATTTCTACGGTGTTCAATAAAATTGATTGCTACCTTTTTTGCAGCTTCCAGCCTATTGGTTGGTTTAAAATCTACCGCTTTCATACTGCCGCTTACATCGATTGCCAGTATGATATCGATGCCCTTACCAGTGATCTGTTGTTTCTTATGTGCAAGACGAGGTCGTGCTAATGCCAGGATGAGAAGCATTATCGTGAGTGTTCTGATAATGATCGGAATATATTGCAATAAACTGCTTCTTCCAGCAATTGATTTGATTAGATCAATGCGGCTGTGGATCAACCTGACCTTTCTCTTACGATTAATAAAGAACTCATAAAGTAAATATGGAATTAATACTAGAAGAGCCCAGAACCATTTTGGATTTACGTATTCAAGCATTGTCTGTCTCCTCTGTTTTTTTCAAT
>Ga0164315_10005187_pt1 | contig 10187 bp, 5 predicted proteins | sample GuaBasSedimGuay6_FD_113737 | JGI IMG/M metagenome (GOLD analysis project Ga0164315, IMG submission 113737) | Subseafloor sediment microbial communities from Guaymas Basin, Gulf of California, Mexico - Guay6, Core 4569-2, 0-3 cm | ecosystem: Environmental > Aquatic > Marine > Hydrothermal vents >... | reverse complement strand
TTTGATGAAGTAGTACCTCCCGCTTTTGTCCTCCACAACGATTGGTCTAAAGAAGGCAAGGTTTGAGCTTATCCCTAAGGTAATAACGTATACAATAATTAGCCCTATGAGTGCCTTATCTATCTTCTCGACCTCCTTAACAACTGGGGTTACAGTTTCCGTCTTAAAAATAGTTGTGGTTATAGTGGTTGTGGTTGTAGACGTTTCAACTTCTTGCTTAAGGGGTGGTTTAATGGTCATCGAGGTCGCGGATGGTAAATATTTAATGCTATTGGCCTCTACTTTTATCTTCCCATATCCAACTTCAGATAAGTTAAACTCGCATATTCCCTCTTCGTTCGTTACTCCATAAAAAGTTCCCCTTTCTGAAGTTACCTCCACCATTATACCTTTGATGGGCTTTCCAGTGGAATCTAGAACTTTGATCTTTAAGGAGGAATTCTTAACGATGGGGACCACTATTGGCCTTTCTACGGTTATCAACTTCTCCGAGATTACTCCATCTAAATTCACCCTTATGAGGTAAGTGCCTGGGGAGTTAACGGGGTACATTACAACGCCATTTTCGTCCGTGTACATTGTGGTGTTTCCTATTGTGACTTCAATGTTCTTAACGGGCGTTCCTTTTTGAGTAACCTTAACGATAATCTCTCCGTTTTCGAAATACGCCTCGTAGGTTAGGGGCCTTCTAAATACAGTGAAATTAAAGGTTGTGTTCTTGATTCTATTATAGAAGTTTGCCGAGAATATTACAGAGTAGTTTCCGATTTCAGGCCTTGGAATAATGATATTTTCGCTCCAAGATTCCCAGGGTTTTATCATTGGCCTGTAGTTTATTTCCTTCAATACTTGGCCATCTTTTAATATCACTATTTTTGCATTCCCATATAATAGGACGTTTGAGTTTGAGTTTATTGAAACAATCATAGAGACATTCCGCCCATAGATTACCATTACTGGCCCCTGAATCCTGAGGGTGTAGTTTATGACTGATTTGACCTTTAATTTGAGATAATCCTCCGCTATGTAGTTCCCAAGTTTTCCTACAACTGTTAGCTTGTAAACCCCTGCTTCGGGTTTTATTAGATACGCTTTAAGGGTTATATTTGCAGTTGTGTTTGGGGGGATTGATCTGATAAATCCCTGAGTGAATAAGATGCCCTTGACCTTATTAAACACGAAAACAGTCACGTTTTCTGCAGTCGAGTTCCCTACATTCGTAATGGTAACGTTAAAGGTAAGCGTGTCCCCAGGTTTTCCTTCGATTTCTTTTGGGGTTGCCTCAATTATTAAAACGGGTTGAGCATATACTGGGAGAAGTATTGTTGCAAATAGAACGATGACCATTATAACTTTCTTCATTCTTTCTCCCCCAATGTTTTTTGTATTCCGAGTATTATATCTATAGGTAAACCTTCGTTAACATGGAGGGTTACCTTCTCATCTTTTTTTAATTCTACAAACCTCCAACCCCTTCCTATGAACTTGACAGCTAATATAGGGGTACCACCAAATTTGCTCGCAAAGTCTCTTACCCTTTCAACTTCTTCCTTCTTGATTGATAGTTTCTCTTTCCTCGTAGATTTTACCTCTATGCATAAGTACCTGTTTCCATTGCCGGCAACTATATCTACTTTCTTACTACCAGCAGACCTTATAACTGCAAATCCATACTTTTCTAATAACCTTATTAGCTCTCTTTCGGCGTTCGCCCCTTTTCTGTACATGTAATATCCTTATATGGGCTATCTTTTTAAGTTGCTCTCCCTTGTCACTATGATGCACATATTACTAAGGAAGGCAATTAAGGAGAAGTTTGGGAAGCTTAATAGTCTCCAATTAGAGGCTTTCAGGGTTATAGCAGGAGAGAAGAAAAGTGCTCTTATCGTAGCCCCTACCGGGAGCGGAAAGACTGAAGCTGCTATACTTCCGATTTTTGAGATAATAATGAGAGAAAATTTACCTCCGATATCCGCACTATATATAGCCCCACTTAAGGCTTTAAACAGGGATCTACTGGAAAGGATAAAATGGTGGGGAGAGAGGTTAGGAGTGAGCGTTGAAGTTAGACACGGTGATACTCCTCAATCAAGAAAGGCTAAACAAGTTAAGAATCCTCCCCACATCTTAATAATAACCCCCGAAACTCTTCCTATATTGCTCACGATGAAGTCCCTCAGGCAGTTTTTAAAGAACGTTAAGTTCGTTGTAGTGGATGAAGTCGTTGAGCTGGTTGATAATAAGAGAGGTGTTCAGCTGGCCTTAAACTTGGAAAGACTTTCTCTAATAGCGGATTTCATTAGGATAGGGCTATCGGCTACAGTTGGGAATGAGGAAGAAATAAGAGAGTGGCTAAAGGCTGACGTCATAATAAAGCCAAAAGTCAAGAAGAGATATAAATTCCACGTCCTCTACCCTAAGGTAGAAGAAGACGATGTAAAGCTTTCTGAGCAGTTAAAAGTCCCTCCAGAAGTCGCTGCTAGACTTAGGGCTCTTTGGAATATAGTGGAGAAATCCAACAGGGCCTTAATATTTGTAAATACTAGGCAATTCGCTGAGGTGTTATCTCATAGGTTAAAGGTGTGGGGGAAGCCTGTGGAAGTTCATCACGGTAGCCTTTCGAGAGAGGCTAGAATTGAGGCCGAGAAGAAGTTAAAAGAAGGAAAAATCAAGGCATTAGTCTGTACATCTTCGATGGAGCTTGGAATTGACATTGGAGATGTTGACGTTGTTGTCCAATACATGAGCCCTCGACAAGTTAATAGGCTCATTCAGAGGGCCGGGAGAAGCAAGCATAGATTGGGGGAAACAAGTGAAGCATATATAATAGCGGTAACCCCTGAAGATTATCTTCAAAGCCTTGTAATAGCTAAGAGAGCTTTGGAAGGGAAATTAGAGCCTGTAAAACCCTATAAAAACGCATTAGATGTTTTGGCTCATTTTATAGTTGGCTTAGTAATTGAGTATAATAAAGTTGACATTCATGAGCCGTATACGATAGCAAAACGGACCTATCCTTATAGGGACTTGAGTTGGGAGGACTATCTCTCTGTTATCAGCGTTCTTGAAGATGCGAGGATAATAAGGCGGGATAATAGTGTGCTCAAGCTTAGGAAAGGGGCATATAAGTATTACTTTGAGAACTTGTCAACGATACCAGATGAGGTCAATTATAGTGTGATTGATGCAGTCTCAGGCAAATTCATAGGGAGGCTTGACGAGAACTTTGTGATGGATCTTGAGGAGGGAATGGAATTTATTATGCATGGAAGAAGCTGGCTAGTCCTTGAGATAGATGAAAAGAACAGGCTTATAAAAGTTAGGGAAAGCAGTAACGTTGAAGGAGCAATTCCAAGTTGGGAAGGGGAATTAATTCCAGTTCCCTATGAAGTGGCAGTTGAAGTAGGGAGGTTGAAGAGGCTCTTAGCCTATGATTTAAGGAGAGCTAAGGAACTCGTTAGGGGAGTTGATTTTGATGTTAAGGATTTGGAAATTGTACGAAACGAAATAATGGAACTATATTCAACGGATAGAGACATTGTTATTGAGGTCGTTGGTAAAACAACTGTCATACACGCCGATTTTGGCAATAAGGTAAATGAGGCATTAGCAAAGCTCATTTGGACTTTACTGTCCTCAAAATATGGTAACATATTTTCAATAAGGTCGTATGCCCATGCGATAGTAATAAGATCTCCATTCACCTTGAATCCAAAAGACATTGAGGAGATCTTGCAGATAGGGCCTAACATAGGGGGAATTATAATTAGGGGGATAAAATTTGGCCCCATATATAGGTGGAAGACGTTGAATGTCGCAAGAAGAATCGGAGCAATAGCTAGGGATGCAAAGATTAAACGTGTTGAAAGGTTATTCGAGGGAACAGTAGTGGAGTTCGAGGCAATCAATGAAATCCTGCAGGAGAAAGTTGACATTAAAAATGCAACTTTGGTGCTTTCCAGGGCAAAAAGCGGGGAAATAAGAATCAGATCGGTCATGAGAGAGAAGTTGAGCAAAACTGCTCAACAGTACGTTAAGTTTGTGGGAGAATTCCTACTGACCCTTCCGCTTACGGAAGAAGAGATTGAAGATATGTTTTACAAATCCCTTCTTGAGAAGGATATAGTCATGGTCTGCACCAATTGTGGGTGGCATTGGAAAACAAAGGTTGGAAGAGTTATCGAGAGGAAGGACTTAAGATGCCCCAAATGCGACTCAATGATGCTTGCTCCTCTACATCCTATTGATGCGGAAGCCTTTGTTAAGGCGTTGAAAAAAATAAAGCATAGAGAGCAGGTGGATAAAGAATTAGAGCGGGCGTACCTTAGGGGAATAAAAGCTGCTGATTTATTCATTTCTTACGGGAAGGATGCCCTATTGGCCTTAGCGACATATGGGGTGGGAGTTGAGGGAGCATCAAGAGTTCTTGGGAATGTTCCAAGAAATCAATTAATTCGTGAGTTAATGAAGCTAGAAAAGAACTACATAAAAACAAGGAAGTTCTGGGACTAATCCATACCAAAAGACCTTTATACTTTGTAAAATTCCTAAACTTAAGGATCATTAAATAACGGGGGATGGGGCGATGAGAAAGGTTAGTGCTTTAATTTTACTCCTGGTAATGTCATCAATGTTATTAATTCCGGCCGTTAGGGCAGGAACGTATTACTCAAAGCTTTCGACCGTAGGTCTAAAACTTGGGGGAGTACTAAAGTTTGGGGATTACGAGGTAAAGTTCAAGGACGTTACAAGCACTTGGGACAAGGTGATGATAGATATATATCATGGAGGGACCCTCGTAAAATCTCTAACCTTGCAAGAGGGAGAGCAGGGATATTATCCTTCCCAGGATGACGCAAAGATTATAGTAAAGATCTCAGGAATATGGGAAGATAAGGGAGTTGTTTATATTACAGTCTCAACACCCATGAAGGTCCTTGAAGAGAAGCTTGTACTAAGTGAGGGCTCTTCATATACACTTCCTTCCTTGTTCCCACGGTACACGTTTAAAGTAGTCGATATACCCGAAGATGATAAGGTAAAAGTTAAAGTTACATATCCTGATGGCACTTCTGTGTACAAAGTTCTTGACAAAACTACTCCAATCCAGGTCTCATACAAGGTTTCGAGCGAACTAACTCAATCCCCAGTTGTTGTGGTTGAACTTGTTGAGGCAAAAAAGAACGATGAAGCCGTAGTCAATATTTATGTCCCTGAACTGTTTTTCACTAATCCCCAAGTCATAAACCCTGGGGAAGAGGAGGAAGGGCAACCTGTTGAAGAGGCAGATATAGTTCAGTCCGTCTATGAAGGAATTCTGTACGTCGGGGAAAGCTTAACGGTGGAATATAATAGCACAATATACAAAATAAACCTCGTCAGTGTCGGTTATTATTCAAGGTTTAAGCTCCTGGACTCTAACGGTAACCTCATGGAAGAATTTACGATACGAGAAGGGACTGGTTACACATCAACTAAGGCTCCAATAAGAGTCGAGATTCCCCCAAAAGGAGTCGATTTAACGTACAATAGGACATATATAAAGGTCTACACTCCAGTAGGAGGAGTGGCTAAGCCCATTATAAGGGAAGCGAAAGTTACTGCCGAGTTAAGTGTTAGCGAAAAATCCCTCTTATTGGGAGGGGACGAGTTAATAGTGTTCATAAAGGTTAAGAACGTAGGAAAAGGCAACGCCTTCCAAGTTAAAGTGATAGCGCCAGTTCCGAATAACTTTGAATTAAGGAGTGGGATTGGTGCATGGATTCTTAGTAGACTTGAGCCCTTCTCCGAGATGCCAGTGCTAGTTTATACATTAAAACCAAAGGCGGTGGGTACGTATACCCTTGGTCCCGTTGTAGTGGAGTATTACGATGAAGCCGGGAAGAAAGTTACAGTTAAGTCGAACATAATAGAGAAGATAACCGTGTATTCGACGCCTCAAATTAAGTTAAAGGCCGCTGGGTTCTCGAATTCGTCATGGTCTAATTACATAAAGACAGAGGAGAACTCTACGATAAAGCTGAGGTTTGTAGTATCGGCGACTGGGGCAAACCCCGAATATGAGTTTATAAAGAATGCAAAGCTCACCGTTAATCTTGGGGGATTTTTAGATGGTGAAGATGAGATATACTTAGGGACGATAAAGGCTGGAGAGGAAAAAGTAGTTGACGCTCAATACTTGGTATTGAAACAAGGGCTTTATCCAGTTAGCGTTGCATTAAAATATCAAGACCCCCTGGGCAATTGGCATATTGTTAATTATCCGAACTTGGTCTTGGTTGATAGCGTACCTCCAAAAGTGAAGGTGTTGGTCAAAACCGAAACCAAAGTCATCGAAAAGCTACCATCACCAGAAGAACTTCCAACTATAGTCGAGGATATCCTTAAACAACAGAGTAATCCAGCTCCCCTGGCTTCAAGGATCCAGAATGTGACTGCAAAGTTCACTGCTTCCAAAAAAGAACCAAACTATAAAGCGATAGCAACAGTACTTGGTGCTCTTGTCGTTGTTCTTGGTCTGGTGGCAATAGGCACTGGATATTATATGACAAAGTACAAGGAAGAGCTAAGGAAGCTTCGGGCTAAAAAGAAAAAGCCCAGGCCAGGTGGTCTCCCAAAGAGGTCTGAGGATGAAAAGGAAGTCAAAGAAATAAATGTTGTTCAATAATTCCCTTATCATAAATTTTATTTACAATGCATTTTAATTTTCTTGGGAGGGAAAATTATGAGGTGGATTAGTCCCTTAATATTAATGATGATCCTTTTGACTCCAGTATCTGCCGTCGAGATGCTCGACTTTTCGGTGAATGTTGCTAAGGCCTATCCAGATGAAGAGAGAACTGAAAGGCTCAGCATAATTGTGATGGCTCTCTCCCAGGCCTTAAATAAGACTCCTTCCTTGTCAGCTGAAGATGTATGGAGAAAGGTTGAGAAGTTAATTTCATGGCAGAATGATGATGGGGGATGGGGATATTTTTATGGTAGCATTAGTTCAGTCCCCGATACGGCTTATGCCCTCATAGGGTTAAAGTACGCGTACGAGGCATTTAAGAATGAGCCTGAGAAGAGAGAGGAGATAAGGGTTGCGATACTGAACGGGATAAGGTACCTGGAAAGGGCCTTTAGTGGAAATGGTTGGGGTTACCTCCCAGGAATGATTCCGGATTATAGAAGTACACTGCTTGCTTCAGCGGCTTTAACTCTTTTAGGAGAGGACTTAGACTTAGTGAGGAGGGCATATCCAATTATTAAGGAGAAATTCCCAAGCGATCCTTACCTCCTGCATTTGTGGATAACAGTTGCATACAACATGGAAGGTAAGATTCCAGAAGAATCTCTGAAGCATTTCGGTAACCAAGAGGGTGCCATGGCCCTTGAGGCCTACACCCTCCTGAGCCTAAAGGGATTGGACTTTCAAACAGCATTACTGTTGGCAGAACTTGAGGAGTACAGGCACAATTGGACGGACAAGTACTATCCCTTGTACTCCACGATGGCGTTTTCCTTGGTCTCAGAGAACGTCGTTGGGCCAAGTGAAGACAAGTTGAAAAAAGTTTGCACGATCCTTGAGGCCTCTCAGAATGACGATGGGGGGTGGGGAGTGTACGTTGGCTCTCCCTCAAGTGCCTCGGTTACATATTTCGTGCTGGATTCCTTAAGGATATGCAATCCTATGAGCGAGGCCGTTAAAAGAGGGCTTGAATACATGCGTGGAGTTTACAAGAGAGATATGGAAGAGATTAAGTTCGATAAATATCTCAGGCAGTCTTACCTCTTCGCTTTATTGTCCCTCCTTGAGTATAGGAACCTAACGTATTCAGAGAGGGAAGAAGCAAAGTCCCTTATATTATCTTCATTCTGGGGCGATAAATTTGGCAAGCAACCATTAATTACTGGACTTGCAATTAAGGCATTAACGATGCTTGGAGTCCCTAAGACAGATAAGGTCATAGAAGAGAACCTAGATTGGCTAATGGAAATGAAGGAAAATGGTGGCTGGGGCTTTATATTTGAGACGGATTTGTCATCTTGGTACTTTGCTCCCATGTACCCTGAAACTACGGTAATCTTGTACTTGATAAAGGACCTTGTTCGGCCGAATGATGTTCAAGATGTCGTTGAGTACGTAAAGGATAATCCCCCGAGGCAGGCTTGGGAGTTGCTTAGTGCATACTTAACGCTCAAGGAAATGGGAATTAATCAGAGCATCGAAGTTGAAATACAGGAACCTGGGAAGAGCCCATTGTACGATTCTTTCCTCGTTAAATACTACACGGTTAATCCTGAAGTCCCGAGGGTTAACATATACACGGTGATATCTAAGTTCAGGAACTCAAGCGTGAAGATAATATCCACGGATCCAGGCTTGTCCACTATAGTTGCGAAAGGTTTGGAGAATGTACTCTCTGCAAACACCTCGATTAGGCTAACGGAGCTCATAAGGATTCCGGAGTCTGGGGACTACATATTGATATATCCCGTGGGTAGGGTGGATGTTTCAAGGTACAACAGCGATGTGAAAATCTACATCAGAGCGGGGCATCTAACGCTTAACGGGGTGCCCTTGTCCGGCGATGGTACCCTCATAATAATTCCGGGAAGAAACAGGGACGGAGAGTTATTGTTCGTTCTTTATAGGGGAGAAGGGTACAAGGACATTGCCAACCTCATATTCAACAGCCCGATCCTTAAGTACCTCCATGGAAAGGCCGTAATTGCCTCTTGGGTGGACACGAACAAGGATGGGAAAGTTCAAGTAGAAGAGCTGAGCGTGAAGTTTCTCTGAGGTGATAGCGACGTGAGGGCTATAATAATAGGGATAGGCCAGTGCGGAACCAAGATTGCTGATATATTCTCCCTTGTAGATTTTGAGGCTTTGGCAATTAACACATCGAAGGGAGACCTGGAGTACCTGAAGCACATACCCCAGGACAGGAGAATCCTGATAGGTGAGAGTATAGTTGGAGGCAAGGGAGTTAATGCCAACCCAGTCCTGGGAAGGGAGGCAATGAAAAGGGATCTTCCAGTGATAATGAGGAAGATCAGGTCTTTGATAGGTTACGAAGACGTTGATATCTTCTTCTTAACCTTCGGATTTGGGGGCGGAACGGGAGCTGGGGGGACTCCAGTTTTAGCGGAGGCCCTCAAGGAGGAGTATCCAGACTCCCTCGTAGTCGCTATAGGGGCCCTCCCCTTAAAGGAGGAGGGGATAAGGCCAACCATTAACGCCGCGATAACCATAGACAAGCTCTCCAAGATAGTTGACTCTATAATTGCTATAGACAACAACAAGCTCAAGGAGAGCGGAGAAGATATAAGCCAGGCCTATGAGAGGATAAATTACGCGATAGTTGAGAGGATAGCTTCTCTCTTGGCATTAATAGACGTTCCCGGGGAGCAGACCTTGGATGCAAGTGACCTAAAGTTCGTTTTAAGGGCCATGGGAAGCTTTGCCACCGTTGGCTATGCTAAGGCAGATGCATCCAAGGTGAAGAGCTTGTCAAGGCTTATAGTGAGATCGTTCGAGAACGAGGGTTTGTACCTCGACGTTAATATAGAGTCCGCCCTGTACGGCCTAGTCGCTATCCACGGTCCCCCCGAGGCATTGAAGGCCAACGAGATATTTGAGGCACTGAACGAACTCACGGGGAGGATAAGGGGAAAGCAGATATTCAGGGGCTTCTATCCGGATCCCAGGGAGAGGGAAGTTGAGGTTGTGACCCTGTTGAGCGGAATTTACGAAAGCAAGAGCATAGAGGATATAGTCGTTACAGCAAAGAGGTACGCTCAAGAGTTCATGAAGGCCAAGGAAGAAGGGGAGATCAAGAAAAGGCAACTTTTAAGCGGCCTACCAGATTTCGATGATATCTACCCGGGTGAGATCAATGATCAAAGTTAAGGATTCGGTTGAAGTTGCGCTGGAGTTGGATGAGAAAAGCGTTTACTCCCACATAGCGCACGAAAGCGCCGAGGACATAATAAGGATAATCTCCGCCATAGATGCTGAGAGAGCAAGGCTTAGGGGGATTGAGGTTTATTATCAGGATGACTGGGACGAGCTGATTAGGGAGAGGATAAGGAAGGGGAAGAGGCATACCGCCTTTGACTTTTACAATCCCGAGCTTTTGGAGGTTTGGGAGGAAAAGGTTAAGGAGGCGAAGAGGTACATTAAACTGTCCAAGTATCTC
>Ga0164315_10005186_pt1 | contig 10187 bp, 4 predicted proteins | sample GuaBasSedimGuay6_FD_113737 | JGI IMG/M metagenome (GOLD analysis project Ga0164315, IMG submission 113737) | Subseafloor sediment microbial communities from Guaymas Basin, Gulf of California, Mexico - Guay6, Core 4569-2, 0-3 cm | ecosystem: Environmental > Aquatic > Marine > Hydrothermal vents >... | reverse complement strand
GGTGTTAAGGAAAGCCGGGCATACAGTTGCTCCTGCAGCACCACCTGTACCAATGAAGGTACTTCCTTCAATGTCTGCGCCACTTGATTGAATAAAAAGAGACCCTGTCCCTGCATTATGAGAAAACTGGATTCCAATGGTGTCATTACTGGTTCTGAAAGGGCCTGCTGAACCATCTATGGTGCCGGGACCGGTAATTGCAAATTCAGTAAGTTGGCCGGCTATTTGGGCTATAGCAGGGCTGGTCATAGCTAAAAGAACACAAATGGCGATTAACGTACGCCATATAAAAGTTCTGGTTTCCATCGTTTATTCCTCCAAAAAAATATATAAATGCAGATAAAGTTTTTACTGTGTTTTTTAATAAATACAGTAAATCTGTTTATTCTTTAACTTCATCGGCAGGTATAATCTGGTTTCATTAGACTTTTATAACAAAAATAAGATAAAACAGTATACATTTGTTATCCTTTAAAGGCGATTATTGATTATATTTTTTTAAAAGAAGGCCTTGTAGAAGTTTTCATTGGTAGGAGTGAAAAAGTGAAGCAGCAGGAAAACATGCTTTTATCAGTGTTTTTGAAAACAGCTTTTGCAAAAGAGTTTGTTTCTTCAATGAGGCAAAAAGATACAGTTATTGAAATAGATACTTCTACAGGTTCACTGCCTTCTCTGGCTATTTCTGCAACTCTTTCACAACTTTATAAGAAGAAAAACGGTAATGGTTCTCTTATTGTCTGTGGAGATGACGAGACTGCTCATCAATTGATTGCTGATTTAACGGCACTTCTTCCTGATGAGGTTTTTTTATTTTTCCCGGGGGCTGAAATTCTGGATGGTGTTGTTTTGCCTTTGGCGAAACGTAGTAATTCATATCAAATGAAAGCTCTTCATTATCTTGTTTCCTGGAAAGCGGGTTTGGTAAAAACATCTGAAAGTAAGAATACAGAAAGAGGATGTAATGGTAGTTCTTTGGAAATATTAAAGGCTCCAATTGTTGTCACTACACCTGAAGGCCTTCTAACTGATGTTGTTGCTCCCCATATTTTGTATGAACAAATTTTAACTCTTTCAAATGGTGAACTATCTGAAAGTGATGAAATTGCATTAAAGCTGGTAGAGCTAGGTTATTCCTCATGTTCTGCAGTTGTTAGTGCTGGGCAGTTTTCTGTTCGTGGAGGTGTTATTGATATTTTTTCGCCTCACGACAGATTTCCTGTTCGTCTAGAGTTATGGGGCGACGAAATTGATTCAATGCGCAGATTTGATCCTTTTACTCAACGGTCTGTTGAAGAACTTGAATCAGCTTCTTTTATGCCTTTTGTTCAGAATAAGAGCAATGGGCAAAGTAATTATACTAATGAGCAAAAAATTCAAGATATTCAGCAAAAGTCCCCGAATGAACAACAAAATGCTCATATTGGAGATTATCTGAATGGTAGCTCTCTTTTCTTCTGGAATTTATCTCCTCTTGAAAGAAAAAATTCAGGGACGGCACTTGCAAAAGCATTTGGCCCTAATTGTCTTGAACTTGAAATAGCATCTTTATATAAAAGAATGAAGAGTGCCTTTCTTCAGGGGGCTCAAATAAAGCATTCGTCTTTTGTTACTGTTAGAGCAGGTGCTAAAACAGTTCCCCGGTTCGGTGCAGATTTAAATTCATTCATGTCATGGTTAAAACAACATAGAGAGTCAAAAAACTTTGTTGCAATGGCTATGTCAAGTAATGGTGAACTTGACAGGCTTTCAGAGCTATTAGAAAATTATTCTGTTTCTTACCATAAAGAGCAAAAGCGTCTTGATTCAAGAGTTGCCGGTGTTTATAAGGTTTCCATCAATGCAGGGTTTGAAATTGATGATTTTTGTCTTTTGGGAACATCTGATTTATGGGACGAGAGAACCATTGTAAATGACGATGCTTTTATTCTTCCTGAAGAACAGAGAGTTAGCTTCACAGATTTTACAGAACTGTCGCCAGGTTGTCTTATTGTCCATGTTGAAAATGGGGTTGGCAAGTTCACTCAATTAAACTCTTTGCTAATTGATGGTGTCCGGCAGGAATTTCTTGAAATTGAATATGCGAAAGGTGACAAACTATTCGTTCCTGTTTCTCAGCTTGACAGGGTTCAGAAATTTGTGGGGAATGAAGGAGGCCGAAAGCCTAAATTAAACAGGCTTGGGGGTACAAGATGGGGGCAGGTCAGAAGCAGAGTCAAGAAGTCCGTAGAGAAACTGGCGCGTGAATTACTTTCTCTTTATGCAAAAAGAGAGGCCGCCGAAGGTTATGCATTGCCTCCTGATACTGTATGGCAATCGGAAATGGAAGATGCCTTTCCCTTTAATGAAACAAGAGATCAGTTGTCGGCCTTAAAAAATATTAAAAAGCTTCAGGAAAAACCTTCACCTATGGATCTTCTTCTTTGTGGTGATGTTGGTTACGGAAAAACAGAGCTGGCTATAAGGGCTGCATTTAAAACAGTACAGGAAGGTCGTCAGGTTGCAATTTTAGTTCCCACAACAATTTTGGCTCATCAGCATTTTCTTACCTTTACTGGCCGATTGGCCCCTTTTCCTGTATCTATAGCTGTTATGAGTCGCCTTAAAGGAACTGCAAGTAATAGAGCGACTGCAAAAATGTGTGGTAAGGGTGAAGTTGATATGGTAATCGGAACTCATCGGCTTCTGTCTAAAGATGTGAGATTTAAAAAGCTTGGTCTGCTGGTCATTGATGAAGAGCAACGGTTTGGAGTTAAAGCTAAAGAAAAAATCAAGGAATTGAAAACTTCTGTTGATGTATTGTCTTTGTCTGCAACACCTATCCCCCGTACTTTGAACCTTGCATTAAGTGGAGCCCGTGATATCAGTGTGATTAATACACCTCCTAAAGGTCGGCTTCCTGTACGAACTGTTGTTGAAGAATACAGTGATTCTCTCGTTTCAGGTGCTATAAAGAGGGAATTAAGTCGTGGCGGTCAGGTTTATTATGTAAATAATCGAATTCAGGAACAGGATCTTGTTTTGATGACTTTGAAGAAGCTACTTCCGGATGCCAGAATCAGGGCAGGTCACGGCAGAATGAAAGCTTCAGATCTTGAGACACTTATGATGGACTTTTACAACAGAAAGTTTGATGTTTTAATTTCTACGACCATTATTGAGTCCGGTCTAGATATTCCTAATGTGAATACAATGATTATTGAGGATTCTCACAGGCTGGGGCTTTCACAGCTTTATCAGCTTCGTGGTCGTGTTGGCAGAATGACCCGACAGGCTTATGCTTTTCTTCTTTATCCTCCAAGGCTGGTTTTGCCTGAAATTGCTTTTAAAAGGCTGAAAGCTATTGAAGACTTCAGTGAACTGGGATCTGGATTCAAGGTAGCCATGCGTGATCTTGAGCTTCGTGGCGCCGGTAGTATTCTAGGTTCTAATCAGCACGGTTTTGTTCAATCCGTTGGTTTTGAATTGTATACAAGGCTGCTAAGAGATGCTGTGGCAGATCTCAAGGCTGAACAGGAAAATAAAAGGCGACCTTCTGAGCCTACTGTCATTGAGCTTCAGGCTGATATGTTCATTTCAGAAGACTATATTACCTGCCCTGAGTTGAAGATGCTTTTTTATCGAAAGCTTGCTGAAGTGCAGAGTTTTACAGCTTTAGAGGAAGTTGTAGCTGAGATGAAAGACAGGTTTGGGGCATATCCAGAACGGCTTGAAAGTTTGGTTCGGTCAGTTCGGTGCAAGATAAAGGCAAATGAACTTGGCATCAAATTGATTAAACAGGGTATAAATGAGATTGCTTTCACTTTATTTAAAGGAGCCTCTCTTGCAGAAGAATTTGCAGGCAGGCTTGTCGCAATGTATCAAGGTAGAATTTCTTTTAAAAAAGAATTTGTTGATAAAAAAGAAGTTTTTGATGCCGACGGAGCTTTCAGTGAAAAAGATGTTGTTGAAGGTTTTGTGATTAGGCTTAATTATGAACGAAACAGTCAATTGCTTGATTTGGTTGAGAAAGTGCTGTGGTAGTAGTTACAAAGTTACTGTAGTTTCTGTCTTTATGAATTTAAGTTTAATAAAGTTGTATACTGAATTTAGACATGATTAACAGGTTCTATTTTTTTGGAGATTAGCACCGTAGATTTTGGAGATTAGCACTGTAGATTTTGGAGATTAGCACCGTAGGTTTTGGAGAATAGCACCGTAGATATTAATGGTGGAGGTTTTTGATATGAGGTTGTTTGGATTTAGTGTTGTAATTTTCGGTTTGATTCTTCCATCAATTGTTTGTGCATTTCCAGACCACGGTGTAAATACAGGAAAACCTTGTATGTATTGCCATTTCAGTCCTTCCGGTGGAGGGCAACTTACTGATGATGGCAGGGCATTTAAAGCAAATGGTTTAAAACTACCCGATTCAGGTAAAGGTGATTCTGCAGCAAAAAACAGTTCTGGCTCAAATGGTGGCAGTACTTTGGGAAGCGGAAGCTCAGCATCTGGAGACCGTTCCGGATCAGGCAGCGGTAGCAATACTGGTGGCCAGGGGGGAATTGTTTATTCCGGTAGTGGACAGGCAAATGATAAAGAAAAGCATAAGTCTGAAAAAGCTGCAAGGATGACAGCAATTGAGCGAAAAGCCTTAATAATGCGAAAAGAGAATGCAAGGAAAGTCTATGTCAATGCTATCAAAAAGGGATATCATCTTTTTCATGAACCTGGAGTGCTAGGTGCGGGGATACAGTCTTGTGCTGATTGCCATAAATCGTCAGACTTATCTTTAAAGTTAGCTTCCTATCCGCGATGGAATGAAGAGTTATCTTCAGTCATTACTTTTGATCGCAAGTTGCGCCACTGTATTTTTAAGAAAATGAATGGTCGTCCTCTACCTCCTGAAAGTTCCTCTACCATAGCTCTAAAGGTTTATCTAAAAGAGGTAAAGAAGGGAACTGTTAAATAACAATGTTAAGGACACTCCCTGAGACGATAAATACTGAAATTGATCTATATATACGCACTTATTATTCTTTGCTCCGAAGTTCTGAACCTATCAGGATACGTTCTCTTGAAGAATCGTATTCTATAACTCGTGCCAGTCTTCACCCTGAACCATCAGCTCCTCATATTGATGTTGCTGCTTTTACTTATGCTGTGGCCAGGCTGCCGGGGGCAATACATAAGACTACCCATGTTATTATGGGTCAGTCAGAAGATGTATTTCTATCAAGAGGTGGCAAGGATATCCGTTCATGGCAGAGGGTGTTTGCCCGTGCAAGAAGACGAAAGATGTTTTTTGATTCAAATTCGACTCTTGCCTGTTTTATTGCTTCTGTATCTGATATTGATGATTTAATTCCTATGCTCACAGCTTTTCAGATTGAATGGAATAAAATACATAACCGTCTTCTTAACTCTTCGGTTCGTGATTGTCTCATTGAATGTGCTCCTGCTGTGCTTGCAAAAGATGATATTCGTCAGTCTTTAATTGAAGATCTTGCTCTTACAGAAGAAGATTTTGATAAGTTGTGTCAGTCCTGGGAAGGTAACCTTGACTCGTTTTTTGAGGCCGTAGCAAATGAACCGATGGATCTCATTATTCATCTTCTTGCAGGTTCTTTGTCAGATTACAGACAGGCCGTTCAAAATTGGTGGCGAGGAGTAGTCTCTGCTGCTGGTGTGAAAGAAATATTCAGCAGAGGGGTCTATTTTGTTTCCAGTAATCCTCATGCTATTCCCAATTTATTGTCCGGTTATAAAGATATGGTTTCTGAAAAACTTGTAAAATATCTTTATACCAAAAATCCTGAAGGTCTTGTTGCAGAGTATGAAAGATTAGGTGAAATAGATGATGAAGGTCAGAAAAGTAACCTTTTATACTATATTTTGCGTGATTATCTTCATAGTGATAAAGGCCTTAAAGCTGAGGTTAAAAAAGTTCTCGTTGAATCAGGTATTTACAGTGTGGGAAAGACAAAAAATCTTGATGTAGGAGTTCAGGTAATAGAAATAAACTCCCTTGATCCAAAACTCTTTGACAGTAGATTGTCTATGGAAAATCTTGAATTGTTAAAGAAGAGTAATGCTTTAATTGTAAATATTGATTATCCTTTGGGAATGGCTGCTTATCATCTTTATTCACAAATTTCAGCAAATATATCGTCAATAAAAGGGATGTATATTATGGGTAAAGCTGCAACTTTAAACGGTCGTGTTGGTGATGTAATGTTGCCTAATGTAGTTTTCGATGAACACTCAAAAAATACATTTTTATTTAAGAATTGTTTTAATGCTGGAGATGTAAATCCATATTTAACACACGGTACAGTCTTTGACAATCAGAAGGCCGTAACAGTACGAGGAACTCTTCTTCAAAACCAGCATTTCATGGGCTTGTTTCACAAAGAAGGATATACAGACATTGAAATGGAAGCCGGGCCATATTTAAGTGCTATTTATGAAGATATTTATCCTCAAAGATATCCGCGAAATGAAATAGTGAATCTTTTTATTAATGCACCATTTGATATAGGGGTGATTCATTATGCTTCTGATACTCCATACAGTAAACGTAAATCCTTGCTAAGTAAAAGTTTAAGTTATTTTGGCGTTGATTCTACTTATGGTACTTCTGTAGCTGTTTTGAGAAGGATTTTGCAGACAGAAATCAATAGTTTGAGACAGCCTTATTCAGACTAATATTCCTGTAGTTGACCTTACCTCTTGAAAAGGTTATACTCTGCCCTTTATTCAGTTGTGTACTATCCTTAATTCTGTGAAGAAAGGTTTCCAAATGATTAGTTTCCTTAGAAGGAAAATGCGGGTATTTATTTATTTTATTGTTGGCGCATTTATTTTGTCATTAGTCGCGGGTTCTGTTTCAATGTTTTTAATGTCCCGTCAGGCACCTCCTAAGAGGTCAGCACAAAGTCAGGGGCTTGATAATAATATTACAGAAAGACCTTCTGTTGGTCCAGATGCTCTTGATGTAAATTCTATGGCTGTTGCTGCACGAATCACTCTTGACGGCAATGTTGAGGAAATTACGGAAGGTGAACTTAACAGGCAACTTCGGGAAAGTGAATTTTTTAAACGTTCCGGGGGAAAAATTCCACCTCAGTTCAGGAAGTTTCTATATCCCCAGGAACTTGAAAGACTTGTAAAACAACGACTTTTAACTATGAAGGCTGAAAGTTCATCTTTTGATGTAACTAAAGATGTGGATAAACAGCTTAACCAGTTTTATAGCCGTATGGGTGGTAAAGAAAAACTCCTCAAAAATCCAAAGTTTGATGAGAAAGAACTGAGAAAATCAATTACAGGAAGTATGAAATATCAGAAGTTGATCCAAAAAATTATTGGTGGTCGTGAAATTGGCGACGATATGCTTCGGCAGGCTTATGATGTTGATAAAGAATCAAAATATAAAAATGAAGATGGTTCATATAAACCTTTTGAGTCAGTAAAAGAGGAACTTGCCAAAAAACTCCGAAGTGTTGTTACTGACAATGATATCTCCAGTTATTATGAACAGCATAAAAATCGCTGGAAACTTCCGGGGAAGGCAACTTTAAGAAGATTAATGATCAGCTATGCTGAAGAAAGTGTTTTAAAGGAAGTCCAATTTTCAAAGGCTAAACTTGAAACTTTTTATGAGCAAAATACCGCCGATTACAAGGGGGTTAAAAAATATGAAGTACAACATCTATTTATTGATCCTGCTTCTTCTGAATATAACAATGCTGTTTTGACTGATGAAGAAGTTAAAGCTAGATATGATAAGAATATTGAAGATTACCGACAGGAAGAACAGGTTAAAACAGCCTCTATTTTCTTTAGCGAATTAGAAAAAGAAGAGAAAAAGACAGAAGACAAAACAGAGGGTGAGACAAGTTCCGGGGCAGAAGATAAACCTGAAAATAGTGCAGATAAAGCTAAAGGTAAGACCGCAGGTAAGACAGCCGCAGAAAAAGCAGATTTGGCCTTTCAGCGACTTCTTCTCGGTGAAGAGTTTGCTTCTGTAGCTAAAGACTTTACTGATGAATCAATTGGTGATGAAAAATTCTGGTCAAAAGGAATGAAAGATAAGACTGTTGAAGAAACGGTATTTTCTCTTTCTGTTGGTGGGTTAAGTAAGCCTGTGAAAACATCAAGAGGTATACAGATTTTCAAGCTTCTTGAAAAGAAAGATTCATATATTCTTCCTCTAAAAGATGTTGAAGCGGAAATTAAAGAGCAATTGAAGGCAGAAAAGGCTGAAGCGAAGGTAAATACTTTCCTTACAGAATTAGCCACAAAAATTGGCACACGTGAAAGTATCGCTGGAAAAGATAAAACAATGACTTTTGCAGATGCTGTACGTAAGTATTCACAGGCTCCTTCAGCAAAGGCAGATAAGCCCGGTTATATTGGTAGGGTTGTTCTTGGGAAAAATGAAGGAAATGAATATATCTCTGAGCTTGGTGAAGGCGAATATATTGATTATGCAATTAGAAATCTTTTGAAAGATGGAGTTGCCGGTATTTTTGATCCAGTACAATCTGCCAAAGGTTATCATCTTGTTCAGTTAATATCTGTAATACCTGCCGGCATTATGCCTCTTGAAGAGTGTAGTGCCAAAGTTGAAAAAGATTACCGATTGTATTGGGCTGAAAGAAATACTTTGACCCATATTAGTGAGATTGCTGCAGAGGTTGAAAAAGGTGCAATTACCTTTGAGAAAGCTGTTGAAAAATCTTCAGATGGTTCAGATAAGTCTCTTGGCGGTTTGTGGCCTGATATTGAACTTTCTGCTGCTGTAAAGCCAAAAGTTGAATCGGCTGTACTTGAAGAATCAGCTTCAAATTATGGGCTTTCAAATAAGATTATTAATGCTGTTAATGAAACAATAGAAGGTCAAGTGTCCAGGCCTGTAAAACTTGCTGATTCTTATCAGTTATTTTTTGTAGTCAAGAAGTTCATTGATGAATTTGAACCTCTATCCAATGAAATTAAAGATGAAATTCGATTTGCACTCAACCCCAGTGTTCCTGATTCTGAGTTGAAAAACAAATTCAATGAAGATAAAGAAAAATATGTAGTAAAAGCTAAGGTTATTGTTCAGCATGTAATGCTTGCAAGTGAAACTATGGCGGAAAAAGTTCTCACGAGAGCCAAAGCCGGCGAAGATTTTGACAAGCTCGTTGAAGCAGAAACTATTGATTATGCCTCAAAAAAACGTGGTGGCACTCTTACTCAGGAAAACACTCCAAAGCAGATTGCCGATGCTATCAAAGGTTTAAAAGCAGGGGAAATTGCACCGAAGGTTATTAACAGTGGTGTTGGATATCATGTTCTTAAGCTTGTAAAACGTGAAGAAGAAAAGGCTCCTGTTTTTGATGATGCGAAAGCTGCTATTGAAGAAGAACTTCTTCGACCTAAAATAAACACACTTCTTGAAGATTATGTAACTGAAATTAAAAATGTTGCTGTAGTTGAAATGTGGGATGGTCCTGAAAACCCTCTTCCTCAAGGTGACAGATATGCAAAAGGTACTGGCTTGACACTTGGTTCCCCTGATCTTAAAACAGACAGCGACGATACAGCTGTTTCAGGTAGTAATGTGAGTGAAGAAAATGGCACCAATGCCACAAGTGGTGGTGACAAGTAGTGAGAACTCTTGGCAGAGAAAATGATACATTAAGAGAAGTTAGTTTTGAGTTAAATTATACAAGATATGCTGAAGGTTCTGTTTTGTGCTCCTTTGGCCATACAAAAGTTCTTTGTAATGCATCTGTAGAAGAATCAGTACCACCTTTTCTTTATAAGAAGAAAAAAGGCTGGGTTACAGCAGAGTATTCTTTACTGCCAAGGGCTACCCATACCAGGACAAAACGGGAAGCAAAGCAAGGTAAGCAAGGTGGAAGAACCCTTGAAATTCAACGCCTCATAGGTCGTTCTCTTCGTGGTATTGTTGATATGAAAAAGCTTGGAGAACGAACAATTAATATTGATTGTGACGTAATTCAGGCTGATGGTGGCACAAGAACAGCATCGATTACCGGTGGTTACGTTGCACTGGTTTTGGCTGTTAATAAGTTGTTGAGCCAGGGGATATTGAAAGAGAATCCTTTAGTTGATTCTATTGCAGCAGTAAGTGCTGGTATTGTTGGTGGTATCCCTGTTCTTGATCTCGATTATCCTGAAGATTCAACGGCAGAAGT
>Ga0164315_10005185_pt1 | contig 10189 bp, 9 predicted proteins | sample GuaBasSedimGuay6_FD_113737 | JGI IMG/M metagenome (GOLD analysis project Ga0164315, IMG submission 113737) | Subseafloor sediment microbial communities from Guaymas Basin, Gulf of California, Mexico - Guay6, Core 4569-2, 0-3 cm | ecosystem: Environmental > Aquatic > Marine > Hydrothermal vents >... | reverse complement strand
TTCATGCATACTTTTCCCCAAATCTTTAAGTAACGCCTTTTGCTGAGCCGTCAAATTCACCGGCGTTTCTAGCACCACGCGACAGTGTAAATCTCCCGATAAGCCACCACGTACTGGTTTAACCCCTTTGCCACGAATACGAAAGACTTTACCAGTTTGCGTTTCCGGCGGAATTTTAAGCATCACACGACCCTCAAGTGTTGGGGCTTCCAACTCCCCACCCAGCGCGGCGGTGACAATACTGATTGGTACTTCGCAGTATAAATGGTTATCTTCACGCACAAATATTGGGTGGGGCCGAACATTGACTTGCACATATAAATCGCCACAGGGCCCACCATGAGTGCCGGCTTCGCCCTCGCCAGACAAACGAATCCTATCTCCAGTGTCCACGCCGGGCGGGACTTTGACTGATAAAGTTTTATGTTCTTGCACACGCCCACTGCCATGACAGGCCCGACAAGGCTCAGCAATGGTTTTGCCAGTGCCCCGACAACTCGGACAAGTTTGTTGTACCGAAAAAAAGCCTTGGGTCATGCGTACTTGCCCATGCCCCCCACAACGGCGGCAAATAGTTGGGCGCGTGCCGGATTTTGCGCCGCTACCATCACAAGTTGAACAACTCACTTGAGTGGGCACACGGATTTTTACCTCAGTACCAACAACCACTTCTTCAAGTGACAACGACAAATCATAGCGTAAATCCGAACCCCGAAACGCTCGCTGACCACCACTACGAAAACCGCCCCCAAACACGCTTTCAAAAATATCGCCTATATCGCCAAAGCCACCAAAGCCCCCGCCCCCACCACCACCGCCGCCCATAGCGGCTTCGATACCTGCATGGCCAAATTGGTCATAAGCTGCCCGTTTTTGCGGATCATTCAAGACTTCGTAAGCCTCTTTGGCTTCTTTAAAAGAGTCTTCCGCTTGTTTATCGTCCGGATTACGATCCGGATGATATTTCATCGCCAAACGGCGATAAGCTTTTTTCAGTTCATCCTCAGAAGCGTTTTTTTGTACACCAAGGATTTGATAATAATCACGTTTTGACATAATCAGTTACTTGCCATTCGCTTAATAATTAAGCTAAAACATCTAAATACATTATCGAAGTAAATCATTTCAGTTATATTTTGGAAGCGGAACTGCATACTTGGATGGGAAGTTCAGCCTAGAAAATCGTGTTCTCTAGAATAACCTTATGATTCATAAGGTACAAATTGCATTGACTTTAAATGCATCAGTTTATTAACGAGATAAAAAATAAACTTTTTATGATTTTATTGAACGAATGAAGAGCAGTTATCAATTCGTAGCGATAGTTGAACTCTATCGCTCCAACTATCGCTACGAAATCAGTTTTAAGGAACTCATGTTGCGCACAACGCTTCAAAATGAAATCGATGGGCAACCATAAAGGATGGGCAACCATAAAGGATGGGCAACCATAAAGGATTGCCCCTACAATAATTAAATGTAGGGGCAATCCCTTTGCGGTTGCCCTTTGCCCTTTGCGGTTGCCCTTTGCGGTTGTCCCCGCTTTGCTGCGCCCTTTCACCAAACATCACCATGGTATGGAACTTTCCGCTTTATTGCACAAACTGTGATAAGTCGAAGCAATGTGCGTAACATCAGTTAAGGAAGCCGCGAAAGTTTTTCGCGAAGCGAAAAACTGGAGCAAAGAAAACAGTTATCACATCAGTTCGCGCTTTTTTGAGCAACGCCGCGAAAGTTGGAGCGATGCTGTCAACTTTCGCGACGAAATAATTCAAGCGAACACTTATCAATCTTATGGTTTTACAACAGAGGCCTTTTTGAGGCCGGGAATGGTTCATTAAGAATTGAGAATGATAAGAATTTGGGTGTTTGAAGAATAAAGGCTTATCATGCCCCTATCGATGACGAATAACCCTTATATCTACAACCAATTCGCCAAAGCTAAAGCGCAGCACTTTGAACACTGACCCGCCCTTTCTACCGTAACGGGCGTATCTAATGACTAGGGGAAACCCTAATATGCGCACCCTCTAAAACTTTGAAGTCGCCCTGCAATCACATTGACCACAACACAACCTATTCCTTAATGAACCACTCCATAACCCATTATTTTTTACTTTTTTCAACAACTTCCTCAAATTCGGCATCAACCACATCTGCTGGCTTATCTTTAGTTTTTTCTTGAGCCGCTTCAGCGGCTTGAGCCGCTTCAGTAAAACCCTCAGCATCAGCACCGCTTGCGGCGCCATAAGCTTGTTGCGCGATTTTGCCAGACAGTTCCGCCAGCGTTTGCGTCTTCGCCTCAATCGCCGCTTTATCATCGCTTTTGCTTTCCGCCTTCAGCGCCTCAATGGCCGCTTCAATGGCCGTTTTATCTTCCGTGCTGACTTTATCACCCAAATCAGTCAAAGACTTAGTCGTTGCGTGAATCATATTATCGGCGACATTACGCGCTTCAACCAATTCATGGAACTTTTTATCCTCACTGGCATGGGTTTCCGCATCTTGGACCATCTGATCTATTTCCGCATCAGACAGACCGCTAGACGCTTTAATGGAAATGGATTGCTCCTTACCCGTCGCTTTGTCCTTGGCAGAAACGTGCAAAATACCATTGGCATCAATATCAAAAGTCACCTCGACTTGCGGTACCCCACGCGGTGCTGGCGGAATATCGGCTAAATCAAATTTTTCCAATGACTTATTCGCGCCGGCCACTTCACGTTCACCTTGCAATACATGCACCGTCACCGCGGTTTGACTATCATCAGCGGTGGAAAAGATTTGTGTGTGTTTGGTTGGGATGGTCGTATTTTTCTGGATTAACTTAGTCATCACCCCACCCAAAGTTTCAATCCCTAAAGACAATGGGGTGACATCCAATAACAACACATCTTTTACTTCACCGCTCAGCACACCGCCTTGAATGGAAGCTCCAATGGCAACCGCTTCATCAGGGTTCACATCCTTACGGGGTTCGCGGCTAAACAGATTTTTCACCGCTTCCTGCACCTTGGGCATACGAGTTTGCCCGCCCACTAATATGATCTCATTGATGTCTCTGGCACTTATGCCGGCATCTTTGATCGCGGTCTGGCATGGCACCAAGCTGCGTTCAATCAGTTCTTCTACTAAGGACTCCAATTTGGCCCGGGTCAACATAATATTCAAGTGTTTCGGGCCACTGGCATCGGCAGTCACATAAGGCAAATTGACATCGGTTTGTTGGCTAGAAGACAGTTCAATCTTCGCTTTTTCAGCAGCCTCTTTTAAACGTTGCAACGCTAACGGGTCTTTTTTGAGATTAATCCCGGTGTCTTTTTTGAACTCTTCAACAAAATAGTCAATGATGCGTAAATCAAAATCTTCACCACCCAAGAAAGTATCACCATTGGTGGACAACACCTCAAATTGATGCTCGCCATCGACATCAGCGATTTCAATGATAGAAATATCAAAAGTCCCACCGCCCAAGTCATACACAGCAATTTTGACATCACCGCGTTGTTTATCCATGCCATAAGCCAAAGCCGCAGCGGTTGGCTCATTGATGATACGTTTGACATCTAAGCCGGCAATACGGCCAGCGTCTTTAGTCGCTTGACGTTGCGAGTCATTAAAATACGCCGGAACGGTAATGACAGCCTCTGTCACGGTTTCGCCCAAATAATCCTCAGCGGTTTTTTTCATTTTAATCAACACACGGGCGGCGATTTCCGGTGGGGCCATCTTTTTGCCTTTGACGGCTACCCACGCATCGCCGTTGTCAGCTTCAACGATCTTATAGGGGACCATATCCACATCGCGTTGCACCACGCTATCTTTGTACTTACGCCCAACCAGACGCTTAACCGCAAATAAAGTATTGTTTGGATTGGTAACCGCTTGACGCTTGGCGGATTGTCCCACCAACACTTCTTCATCGTTGGTATAAGCGACGATAGATGGGGTAGTACGTGCCCCCTCGCTATTTTCAATGACGTGGTACTTTTTACCCTCCATCACTGCAACGCAAGAATTGGTTGTTCCTAAGTCGATACCAATGATTTTACTCATAAAGCTATTCTCCTTTTGAATGCTAAGCGTTATAGAATTTTCAAACGTTATGCGGTTGGTGACAGAATCTTTCTGACTTAATCCGTTCTAACTGAACCGTTGATATTGGGTCTTAGCCTTCATTATCAAGCGGTTTCTCTGCCGGGATCGCTTTTGCCACTACAACCCGTGCTGGACGCAACAAGCGTTCATTGAGTTCATAGCCTTTTTGATGGACATGTAATACGATGCCATCTGAGACATTGGGCACCGGTTGCATAGCCATGGCTTCGTGCCATTCGGGATTAAAGGGTTCATCAATGGGATTAATTTCGTTGATATTAAATTTTGACAGGGTGTCAACCAACATTTTTAATGTCAATCCCATACCCTCGCGTACAGAATCAAGATTGGTTTCGGGCTTAGCCGCAGCCTCTATGCCCAATTCCATACTGTCTTTGACAGCGAGCAATTCGGTGGCAAATTTTTCCAACGCATATTTACGTGCATTGTCCACATCGCGTACCATGCGTTTTTGTAAATTATCGTACTCAGCCTGCCTGCGTAGCAGACTGTCCCAATAGCTCTCCGCTTTTTGGGTGGCTTCGGCATACTTGCGGGTTAATTCCGTCACCTCATCAGAAGCCTCTGGCACGGTGGGACACTGCTTGCCAGTGGTTATTGGCACCACTTGCGCGGCGGTTTGCGCCGCTTTGTCAGTCGCTTCTGTCGATTCTACTTGAGCCGAATTGTTGCCTGGGGTGTCGCTCACAGCATTCGCAGCGGCTGCCGATTCTGCCGGCGGTGCCGGTTTTTCATTGGGCTTTGTTGGCGGTGCCGGTTTTTCATTAAGTGCAGAAACGGAATCATCACTTGTCATAGAAACGCCTTTTAATCAAATTCAATCTAAAGTATTTATTTTGTGCACAAAAACTTTAGACTGAATAGTTAAAGATTTTTTGTAACTACTCAGCCCTGAAAGGGCGTTTTATTAAAGCCCAGGGCGCAGCCCTGGGAGCCCATTTTAATGCGCAAAGACAAGGGCTTTCACATCATAAACACCTGCACCTGGGGCGTTCACAGGCTATAATAATTCGCACCAAAGGGGCATAGTCGTTACTATTTTTTAAAATTAACTAACTGAAATTAAAAAAATTCTTATTACTGATACTATCCGCTTGACGGGATAGCAACAATTAGCAGGTAATGGTCAAATAAAACTCAGTTTTTTTACCTGACTTATGCCATTAACTGGTTATTTTGGTCAATAATAATAAAACCAGACATTGGTAATTAAATCAATCGTGATTTAACCCATTGATTGAATTGAGCATTTAGAAAAATGTTATAAAGTCAAACACTTAAGAATTAAATCAGATAAAGTTAGTTTAATAGCTATTCGCTATTAAATATTCTTTATTCGCGAATAAAAATGCAGCGTACATCTTTAAAGGTATAAATTTTCACCAAACTAGGTTTCAACAAAAAACCGCGATGTACGAATGAAGGAAAATGAATGGGGACGAATTAATGAGGGTTCAAGGGCAGCCGCCGATAATTGAACAATTGGATTGATCTGTCCATAAGGCATGCGTGTGTCACTCCAAGAACGAAGAGAACGCTTATCACGGCACTGTTGATGGTAGTAAGGAAAGTAATATCCGCTATATTCACTCTGCACATCATGCGATTTCCTTCGCCAATAAAAATATCATATTCTTTGGGCATTCAGTGCAGCGTCATCGTGCTTTTGGTAGTCCTGTTCCAGTCGTGATGATGTCCAAACGGATACTATCCCGGGGAAGGGATAGCATCCGTAACATCACTACATGTTTAGGACTACCGTGCTTTTCGTTAAATACCACAAATAAATAATGTAATTTATCGACATCGGATAGAGAGGCTATTTCCAGGCACATTTTTGCCCTGCCATCACAAAGTCGCGAACTTCAGTTTGGTAACGTTCAAAGGCTTTATCAGCGATTTCTATGACAACTGGCATTATTTTGTCCATATCCCTGCGGGTTTTCTGTAGTTCGCTTTGGCACTTTGCAATTCGGCGGGTGAATAGTTGCGATTGGTATCTATAATGCGGTTTTCGACTTGTTGTTCATTAACAACGAGGATAACTATAGATACGTTTTTCAGAGAGGCGTAAAAATAGTGGCTGGACTCAGAGCAAGGTTAGCATCGCGTGACAGTGTGCGTGAGCCAGTCGGTTGTCCTTCACAAATATAACGATTAATCAGCACTTTCAATAGGTGCTGGGCACGTTCACTCAAATTATGACGGCGCATGTTTATCAATTATCAATTCGCCGCGAAAGTTTTTGTGCGCAAAAACATTTGGCGTTGAAATCAGTTCACAATATCACATCAATTATCACCTCCGTTTTTTGCTGTCGTTTTTTTTGTGCCGAAAAACTATCGCTACAAAATCAGTTTTTTTGGTTCCTTTGAGGTATATGTTTTTCATAAATAACTCATGTTACGCACACAGCTTCAAAATGAGTCATAAGGGGCAACCATAAAGGATTGCCCCTACAATCTCTCAATGTAGGGGCAATCCCCCGCGCAAGCCCCCTTTGTGGTTGCCCCCTGCGCCCCGATTGGTTGCCCTTTCACCAAACATCATCATGGTCTGGAACTTCCGCTTTATTTCACCTTGGCTTCGCTTTCATGAATGTGCGTAACATGAGTAAATAAATCATAAACCATGCTATTAATAACTCTCTATTAAAGAACGTGCATAATACAACTAGGGCAACCATATTCGAGGCAAAAGTTTTTCTAGTAAACTGATTCCGAGAAAGGATTGCCCCTACAACCCCTCAAAGGGGTAATCCGTTGCTCCAACCCTTACGTTTCCTAAGTTATTTTATGCACGTTCCTAATTTATTGTTAAAATGTATCACCATAATGGGAGTAGAGCAGTGCCAAAAAATTGGCTCTACGCAAAAATTTTTGCGTAGATTACGCAAAAGTTGACTGCATCGCTCCAACTGGGGCAAAGATTGGGTAATCAAAATGGCAATCCAAAAAGTCTTTTTAAATGTTGGCAACCTTAAGCGTTTAGTACAATGGGTTAATATCTTAAAGGGTTCCGATCGGTATTTAAACCTATTGCCTAGCAGTAGCGACAGTGACAAAAACCGGAAAAAACTTTGACATTGGTAATGAATGCATTTTGAGCATAATGTTCAACATCAATTTCGCCAATTCACAATATTGCAAAAGTCACAGCCATTACCATTCGAGGCAATGATTGATAATTAGACATTATATCGATTTAAACTTAAGTGCTTGATTTTATGACACTTGTTCATCCTGCAAAATTATCATTTCGTAGCGAAAGTAATTGATTTTGTCGTTTTTTATGAATTCTGTCATATCGAACCTCTTGCAAAACTCTTAAACGTTCCTCATGTTTTACCTGGGGCTATTCAAAGAGGGCGGGGTTACCCCAGGTTTCACCTCTCATCGTTATACATATTTGTTTAAAGATAGATATTTCAAGGAGTTAAAGGGGGACCCCTCCAAGGATGGATAGGACCAAAAGTATAAGGATGAGGGTTTCACCAGTGGCTCTTCACTTTTAAAAATATCAACCCCAAAGGGGTTTTCAGGCAAAAATTTTTGCGCGCAAAAATTTTTGCCTGAAAATGTGAATAGCCCCAGGTGTCAACCTGGGATTTTGCAAGAGGCTCATATCAATAAAATAAATAAATGACATGAGTTTTGCAAAAGCTTCACTTATATAAATACTCATTTCAATTAAATCAACAGATGACATTAATTCGGTATAAACTCTATTGACGACTAATAACGTGAGTTCGACTTTATTTTTCAATAAGTTATGAAACCTGTTTTTAATCATAACCTTATATGTAATTCATTGATTATAAATTCTTTTTAACACATTAAGCCCTTATGACTATAATGGCTTAATGTGTTTTTCACAGACTTTCTCTCGATTGTCGCGGCCATTTCCCGGAATATTTTGAGAGTATCGTTTTTAACTTGTTGATAAAAAAGATAATATATACAACCAATTGATTCTATTCAATAATTTTATAACTATTTGATATTTAAAGTCGTTAATATAGTTTTCGTCGCGAAAGTTGGAGCGATGCTATCAACTTTCGCGACGATCTGATAACTGTTTTCGTCGCGAAAGTTTTTGCTTCGTGAAAAACTTTCGCGGCTTCCTTAAAAACTGTTTACTGATAATATGTTTAAAAATATAGGGCTTATTGCTAAACGTGGTGATACACAAGTTAATGACTGTTTAGAGGTATTAATCAATTTTCTGCATAAACGTGAACTAAATATAATGATTGATGCCGCTAGCGCAAAGCTATTGTCTCAAGATCACCATTTGAGTATTGCCGCTAATACGGAGACATTGGGCATCCACTGTGATTTGATTATCGTGATTGGCGGAGATGGTACGTTGTTGCGGGCGGCGCGTTCATTAGCCAAGCATGAGATCTGCTTGTTGGGTATTAATTTAGGACGGCTGGGCTTTTTGACCGATATTTCCCCTACGGAAATAAATGAATATCTCGGTGAGATTTTAGAGGGTGCGTTTCTTGAAGAATACCGCTTTTTAATTAATGCTGAAGTGTATCGCAACAAGCAGGGTTTATTTCATTGTAACGCGTTGAATGATATAATTATTCATCGCGGTAGTCTGTCACACATGCTCACCTTTGATACCACAATTAATGGGCATTTTGTCAATCGCCAACGCGCTGATGGTTTAGTCATAGCAACGCCTACCGGTTCAACCGCTTATGCGCTTTCTGCTGGTGGACCTCTGATACATCCCTCTTTGAATGCGTTAGTGTTAGTACCGATTTGCCCGCATACCCTCAGTAGCCGTCCACTTGTGGTAGACGGTGATAGCTGTGTGCAAATTACGATAAGTCATGAACAAGTCGGGCCGGCACAATTAACCGGTGATGGCGTGTTATGTCAAGAGCTATTGCCTGGTGATAGTGTTGTTATTGAAAAACACGAGCACATTCGTTTAATCCACCCGCAAGGCTATGATCATTATGCGACGTTGCGTGCTAAATTGGGTTGGAGCAAAGCGGTGCAACTAAAAACTAAAAACCATAGACTTTCAGAAATAAAAAATTCGCCAATAGCGAATAGCGATTCTGTCTCATAAGAACATTAATTATTTTATATTTATAATAATTTATGTAAATATGGCCTTTTAGATTATTCTAAAGCGTAAAAAACCGCTTGCTTACTTAATAGTCATGCAATTGTTTCATTCGCTATTCGCAATAAAAGGAATGATTTACTAAACTAAATGGGGATTGCTTTATTTAAAAAGAAATGCTTCATATCAAAAGGGGGTAGTCCCCAAAAAGTAGTGAGATAAATATTTATTTATTTTTTGAGCACCCATTATAACTACAAGGATTATTTGCTTATGAAAGGATTAGAGCATTTAGATTCGATTCATCACTCTCTTTTGGATTGAGATACTGAGCGTACTTGAAATCCGTCAAATTTTTAACGTTGATAAATCCGATTTTGGGGTTTTCAACGGATTTTCACTTGACAGAGAACGCGAACAGTCAAAAAATCTTTGATATAGAATTTTTATCCGTATCGATTAAACAATTACTTGTCGTTCTAATGGGTGGTCAAAAAAACTTGAACATCGAATATCACTACTTTTTGGGGACTACCCAAAAGGGTATGATAAGTCTATTTTTTTATTAATTACATTCTAATTTCCAATCTACGCATACGTTTACGCGATGCTGTCTTTTGTGTCAAAACTCCCAGTTCTAGTAATGACTGCAAGGATGGATAGAAAGGAGGGATTAATAACTGCAAGGATGGTATTTCGATAAGGACTCAGGATTTAATAAAATCCGAAACTAAACCTGACAGGTTTTTAAAACCTGTCAGGTTTGACCACTCAAGTTTTGGAAATTATAAAATCCTCATTCCTAAGGATTTATCTGAAAAATCCTAAAAACGGTAGTGATCAAATTGATGTTGAACAGCCTAGTACAGCAATCACTAAGTTCGCATAAGACTTTTTTAGATTGCTTTGCCCCTTTCCGGGGCTGACATACCAGCCTAGGGCAACGCCCTAGGATTTATGGGTTTAGAATTTCAGCCCTGAA
>Ga0164315_10005184_pt1 | contig 10189 bp, 12 predicted proteins | sample GuaBasSedimGuay6_FD_113737 | JGI IMG/M metagenome (GOLD analysis project Ga0164315, IMG submission 113737) | Subseafloor sediment microbial communities from Guaymas Basin, Gulf of California, Mexico - Guay6, Core 4569-2, 0-3 cm | ecosystem: Environmental > Aquatic > Marine > Hydrothermal vents... | reverse complement strand
GGATATATCGAGCCAGGCTTGATTTTTGAAGGATTCGGGATATGGGGTTACGTCAATGCAACTATACACTATATCCTTAAAGGAGAATACCCGGACCTGCACTTCGGCAGTTTGATAGCACATGATTACATACTTGATTTGATAACGAACGACAGCACAACAGGCATGGCTTTGAGAGATGCGAAAAATGCTTATCTTCCTCAGGATGCAAACTCAACATTCTTGTGGACTCCTCCTCTGGGCGGCGAACCATTGTCTGGGGGCGGGACAAAGGTGCTGGATAAAAAGTATGTTGCAATACATGAATTCGTGCTTTACGGAGACCCTGCCTTCAATCCTTATGAGCCTGTAAACAGAAAATAAGGAAAACAATATAAATGGCAGGAGCTTTTACATATAGAGGGCAAGGGGGAAAATCCTCTCTCCATTTTTATTTTACAATCGCTCATTTAAAAGTAAAAAGAGCTGCAATGGATAACAACATCATTTGGCAGATTTCATATTGAGGCACTAAAAACCCTCTATGCCCATCTCCTCCTTGCTTTTTCCTGCCTCTCTGAGAACTTCTCTGGAAACATATATCGGGCAGCCCTCCCTTGCGGCAAGAGCTATGCAATCGCTCGGGCGGGCGTCCATGACTATTTCTTTCGTTTTCTTATCTCTGTAGTACTCGATATACAGTTTTGCCATGAACACTCCGCCATGCAGTTCATCTATCACCACTTTTTTTATTGAGCCGCCCATTGCATTTATCACCTCTATGAAAATGTCATGGGTCAGGGGTCTGCTCGGTACCCTTCCCTCAAGACCGTTCATTATGCTCTCCGCCTGCCATCTTGTGACATATATAGGGAGAGCCATTTTTTCCTCTACCAGTATTATCTCTGAAAAGTTCTCATCGCCGTAATAGCCAGGGTATATCTCCATTTTTACAAGTTCTTCATTCATTTTACCGATGCCAACTTCTTTATCCTGTCCACCATATTTGGATGCGAGGAAAATATCTCAAGGATTTTATCTGTTGTGGTCACCTTCGCTTCCTTCGCAAATTTTTCAACCTCATACATATCAAGATGTCCGTCAAGATTCAAATCAGCCTTTCTCAAATCGGCAACATCGCGGCGGGCGGTGGAGGGGTCGGTGGCGAGAAAAGCTTTTGCGCCTTCTACTTTTTTCAATTCCCTTTTGTCTATCCTGCTGGAGTCAAGAGTTATCCTGTAAAGGGCAGAGGCAAGGGCATACGGTTTGCCTGTAAGCTCAACGCTTCCGTAATCGGCATAATACTCCCTTATCCTGCTTACGTATAACACGATAAGGTTGCTCAGCATGTAAAGGAAAAATGCGATTATGGCGATAATGGCGCCCTCGTCCCTCCTCCCCCTCCCCCACAGAAATGACCAGAATATGATGTAGCATATTAACGGAACTACAGAGAGTGTGGTTATGACCACCATGTCTCGGTGGCGGAGGTGGGATATCTCATGCCCCAAAACAGCTTCCAGTTCCTCATCATTGACCCTTTTCAGAAGACCTTCAGTGACGCAGACTCTCCCATCTTTCCTGCTCCTACCGAAGGCAAATGCGTTCGGAACCTGTATCCGGGAAATGCCTACTTTTGGCATCGGGATGCCGGCAGCGCCGGATAGCCGCTCGACCATATCATACAACCTCGGATTTTCTTCTCTTTTTATGTATCTCACACGCATGCTCATTTCCACTATTTTCGGGCCTGTGATATACTGGATGAGCATTATAAGAAATGCAAATATTGCCAGTGATAGCGGGTATGCAAATCCGAGAAGGTAGGCAATGAGCGTGATAAATCCGTAAATAAGCGCGAACATCACCGCGATTGCAATCGCCAGGCGCGCATGAAGCCATAAGGTGGACATAGCTTTAACATAAGCCCAATGATAAATAAAATTTTCTAAAGCATGTTCATATCTCAATCAAATAGGGTTTGCTTGCTCCACGGTTGTATTCATATGTTGAAAACGCATAGTAGTCGCTGTTTGAGCCGATATCTTCATTTTTTAACTTCAAAATAATGGTTAGGTATCCATTATCAATTCTGGCATTTACAACAAACGAAGGAATCAATATCTCCATCCATTTTTCCGATTGAGGGGCATATGTTGAGACCAGCTTGCCGCTGTTCGCAAGATTCCACAGCAGGGAAACCTTTTTCATTTCTGATGAATACAAGGGCAGGCTGCCGGAATCATTTGATACATATATCTCAACATCTCCAGGATTGCCGTATTTTTGAATGCATTTTAGATGGAAAGTCAAGTCTCCTCCCTCCCAGTTGGACATATTAAATCTGTAGATGGCTCTTCCTGTGAGATTTTTGCCATTGCCCAAAGTAAAAAGCCCTACAGTGACAGGTACATTTCCTCCCCCGCTTACCATTCCGGATATGTTTGGAAGAGAGTCAGTGAATATAAAAACGGCTCCGTCATCTCTGCCGGAGCTAATTTCCATGATATTTTCTTTTCCGCTATGTTTTTTCACACAACCGGATAATAAAAGTATGGCAATAACCGAAAATGCAAAAATCAGCATTCTGAAATTTTTCATGTCGTAAAATCCATAAGGTATTAAAAGATTTTTTGCATCCATATGCTTCAATGCGTTAATTATTTATTGGGCCCGTTACTTCAAAAGCATGGAAAAAAAGATGCTGGCATCGCTTATCCTGCTAAGTTTTTTGTTGCCGTCGTTGCTTTCTTATGGTATGGCCGGCGAAAGCCATAAAGCTACCAATCTTTTCGGCTCATCCCTAACGCATGACCCCCCAAATGTGACAATAGTTGTTGACATTATCAGGGCTAGAACAATGACTCTGGATGACAGCGAGCCGCGCATTTACTTCAAAGTGTATATTGATGGAGAAGATGCGGTGCAGCAATCCGATATCTATAAGGGAAAGGATGTATGGATCAATAAGCCGATAGCCAAAAAAGAAGTGCCCTATGATGCAGAAGGAAAAGTGAACATTCAGATACAGATGTGGGAAAAGAAACCGCTCATTGACAGAATTTTAGACATATCCAAAGAAAAAAGCCTTTTTCATGCGGGGAAGACAATAAATCTGACGTATTATCTGAAGAGGGGAAACTGGACAGGCGACGATTTCCTAGGGGATGAGAACGGATACGGGCACTGCTCCGGTTTCGAGGACGGAAATGAAAACGAGAATGATTGTGAAATATGGTTCGATATTTACGAACAGGGAGAGGGATGGGGCGGGGACCATCTTACTTACTGGGAGAAAGTCAATGTCTATCATCTCGACCCGCTCAAAAATTACAGCGGGGCGGACTTCAATGGGGATGGCATACCCATAGAATGGGAGGATAAATACGGCTTCGACCCTTTTTCGGATAAAAATTTATCAGAAGAAGATCCAGATGACGACGGGTTGAGCAATTTTGAAGAATATGAGACATCTCAGTGGCTTTCGGACCCGTTTTCAAGAGATATATTCCTGGAAGTTGACGGCATGGAGGGCAAATATTCATGGAGCAAACCTTACATATTTCCAAAAGAAGCGCAATACATTCTCTGCAATGCATTTGCCAGGCATAACATCACCCTGCATGTGGACGACGGAGGTATGGGCGGCGGAGGGGAGCTGATACCGTATCGCGAAATTATGACAGGTCATGGGCTGGGAGATACGAGAACAAAATATTTTCTTCACTGGGACCACCACAACTGGAGGCTGGGAGTTTTCCATTACGCCATAATATGTTCGCAGATACAATTTTCACGGCCTGCCGGCGGTTGTGCCTTCGACGTTGACAGTTTTTCGATAGGCGGGCAATATGTGAGAAACTGGGCATGGTCTTTTTATCTTCAGGGGAGCAATTATTACCGTGCTTTCGCGAGTGTGGTCATGCATGAACTGGGGCATACGCTGGGATTGAATAATTTTAGAGGCATAGACAACGAGAATACACGCTTTCCATGGAAAAAAGAATACTGGGAGTGGGGAAATTACAGGAGCTGCATGAATTACCGCTATGTGTACAAGGTTGTGGATTACTCTGATGGCGATGATGCTGACCATGACCAGAATGACTGGGAAGTGATCAATCTGGCGAGAATAAACTGGGCGACTTAACTAATATTTCACTTCCTTTGGCTTTGATTCAAATTCATCTTTTGAGATAAGAAGAAGTATCAGCGCTGCAAGTCCAAGCACAATTCCTATGAGCGTGAAGAAGCCCGCAATTATACCGATAACGGCGCCTATCATTGCAATAACAAAATATTTTCTGGTTATGGCAAGTATTCCCCCTATGAGTGCCCCTACGGAGAGCACGATTATAATTGATGACAGAAGCGGCCCGAATTCAAATAATTTTATTATCAAACTCTTTTGCTCGATTTCCCCGTTCCCTTCTTTCATAACAAATTTTTCCGAATATATGGTGATATTCCACGGCAGAACAAAAATTTCTGCGTTCAGAGATTTATAGCCTTCTCCTGTGAGATGCAATTCCTGTTTCCCGCTCGTGATGTTTTTAATGATAAAATATCCCTTTTCATCTGTGGTTGTATTTAATTCAGGGTGCCCGGCAACCTCTATTTGTATCCCTTCAAGGGCTTTTCCGCTCTCGTCAACTACCTTCCCTTTGAATTCACTTGGCATACTCACTTTATTCAAACTGTCAAATGAGAGGAGGAGGACGCCGCTCATTGCTATTCCGCTGATGAATATGATGATAAGAAGTATTCCTGCAATCACGGGCTTCATTGATTTTGGTTTGATGTGCATTGCCGGATGAATTATGGGCGCTTCTTCTTCCCAGCTGTATTTCTCGTTTACGTCTACCCTGAATTTCATTCCGCAGTTAGGGCATGTTACGATTTGTTCTCCGGTAGCTCCGTCTGGTACCTCCACGATAACGCTCTCCTTACAGTGAGGGCAACGTGCTTTTCCCTTCATCCAATGGGAAATGAACAGGTCTTTAATATACTTTGTTAGGGGTTCACCCCAAAGAGGAGACACCTACGGTTTCTCCTTCTATCCTCTTCCCTTAAGGTATTTCTTTGGGTGTGAAGCCACTTTCTTTTCTAAAGAAAGGGGCTCTAAGAAAGGTGTTCCAAGCTCGATTTCCAGCAATTTTTTCTTTATGGCAGCACCGTATCCATAACCTCCGAGCCCGCCGTCTTTTCTTATAACGCGATGGCATGGAATGACTATGGGTATGGGGTTTGCACCGACTGCGTTTCCGACCGCTCTGCTTGCTCTTGGCTTGCCCACTTCTTTTGCCACCCATTCGTATGAGCGTGTCTCGCCGTAGGGTATTTCTCGCAGAACATTCCAGACCTTTTTCTGGAACGGAGTGCCTTCAAAATGAAGAGGGAGAGAAAATTCCTTTCTTTTCCCATCGAAGTATTCTTTGAACTGTGTCCTTGCCCCATCATTCTTCCTTCTCTTGCACAATGAATATTTCCCAAATCTTTCTTCTGTAAGGGCTATGCGAATAATTCCCTCAGAGCTGAAAGCAATGTAAATAGTTCCTATGGGAGATGGAAATGAATCACGGTAAATATCCATAAAAGCGAAATGCAAAGACATTAAAAAATTAATCCGCAAAAGAAATAAGCAGTCAGGCAATACTGACATGTTGAAACAGGTAAAGAAGCTTTTATGGTGGCTGCTCGCAGGCACATCGGGAGGACTGAGTCGGGGGAGAATCATTGAAGTCATATCCAGAAAGCCAATGAATGCAAATGAAATTTCTGATGAACTTCATCTGGACTACAAGACAGTAAGGCATCACCTCGGCGTGCTGAAGAAAAACAACCTTGTAACAACGATGGGCAGCGGCTATGGAACAATGTACTTCCCGTCAGAAATTCTGGAGGAGAATATGAAATATTTTAATGAAATTTGGGATGAAATTGGGAAAAATAAGAAAAAGGATGAGAACAATGGGGTGAAGAAATGAGTGAAAAGAAAACAAAGGTATTTGCACTAATCGTTGTGCTTATCATAATGGGCACCGTAATAGGCCTTGCGATGTCATACGCTTCCCTGAAAGAAGGGAAGAAGTTAGCTGAAAAGAATCACCCATTCGAGAATAAAAGAATTGCAAGGACTTTTGCATTTAGATACATGGCAGGCATTGTCGTTGTCTCAATAAACATCATGCTTCTGATAGGGTTGCTGGGGGTCTACATTGATACATATTCAAAAACAAAATCGAGTTTCATGCTTGGCCTTATATTTTTCATAGGAGTGCTGCTTATACAGTCATTGCTTTCATTGCCACTGGTTCATGCACTTTTCGGGTACACTCCTGCAGGGCTCGGACCATTTGGCGTTGTTCCTTACCTTTTCGAAACAATGGCTCTGGTCATACTCATGGTACTCAGCATGGAATGAATTTGGGAATGATTTGGGATAGATTTGGGTAAATCAATATAAAGAATGACCACACTTTTTATCATGCACAAGATGTGCAGAGGTGATAAAGAATGAAGAAAAGCACAATAGCAATAGCGGCTGTCGGTGTTGTGGGTTTGCTTGTAATAGGCACGGCACTTGCCACCACGGCATCGAATGGAAATGGCGCAGGCGACGGAGGACACTTCCAGTGGGCAAAGCAGATTGCCGGGAAGTTCATACACCGCCATCATGAGAGGATTCAGGCGAGAGAGAAGGCAATGGAAAACATGACCGAAATAAGCGGTACGCTCTTGCATGATGGCAACTCCTATTACGTTGACGGGCAAGAAGTTTCATTTGGACCGGAATGGTTCCTTGAAAATATAACGGCGAGAAGCGATTATGACAGAGATGGAAATTATGAAACAATGAAGGAAGAACTGGACGGGCTTAATGAAAATGAGGTTACAGTGATGGGGATAATGAAAAATGATACTATATATGCGTTCTACATAGATGGTATATGGTACAGAAATCCGGTGAGAATGCCACAGGAAATTTCCGAAATAACAGGAGAACTAGAATACAACAATGGCACCTACATGGTGAACGGCCAGACAATATTTTTCGGCCCTGCGAGAATGTTATTCAATAAGGTAGCAAGAAGCGATTATGACAGAGATGGGCAGATAGAAAGCGTGTATTACGAACTTCAGGGACTGCTTGGAAAAGAAGTAAATCTCGATGGATTCTATAAAGGAGATGTATTCATACCCGCCCACATTGATGGAATCTGGTATAGAGGAATGCCTCCGCACCTCTAATCTTTTCCCTCTTTTTATTTTTAAAACTATTCATACACCCCGATAGTCTGTCCCGCTTTTATTTTATCCCCCTCCCTGACAACTATTTTTACATTTTCTGGCAGATAAACTTCAACCTTTGAGCCGAACCTGACAATTCCTATCCTGTCCCCTTTTTTTAATACATCACCTTCCCTTACATACGGAACTATTCTCCTTGCGATTATACCGGCAATCTGTACCACTTTTACCATTCCAATTTCAGTCTCCATTTTGATGGAAAGGTGCTCGTTCTCTCCTTTTTCCATGAATGCAGGGGAATGCTTTCCTGGCGTATGTTTCATTTCCATAATTTTCCCGGACAAAGGGGCACGATTCACATGAACATTCCATAGATTCATGAAAATGGCTATCCTCCTACCGCTTTCCATGACAACGCCGTCGGCAGGGGATATTATGCCCTCTCCGGTTTCCCTGTAAGGGTCTCTGAAGAAGAAAAGGAATAACAGGAACAATACAAAAAAAAATGACGAAATGATATAAAATCTGATAGTAAGGAAAATGATTGAAAAAAGAAGCGGAGTGAATACAATATGAACGCATTTCTTCGCTATCATTTTTTCCTCATCACACCTCTAAAAAAGCGTTCAACAGGCCCCCTCCTTTTTGGGAGCTCGAATATAGCATATATGTAATCATAAAGCTCGGGCAGGATATTAAAAGCAAGATATGCAAGCACTATCAAAGCAAGGAGAGAGCCGATTTTCCCCACAACATTGTGCATAAAGTAAAATGTCTGGTGAAGCACTTCCACCCCATAAATAACGCCTGCATTCCTAATGATATTAAGCACGTATATTACTGGCACTGTGACCATAAACGCCCTGAATCTTCTCCTCCAGTCAACTCCCCTCAATGCCACTATCACCCCTATGAATATCATCATTGACTGCAGTCCTGTGCAGGCAAGAATAAGCTGGACAGAATGATTGCCGTTAAAATAAACTGGCACTGTTATCGTTTCACCGTGAATGACTGCGCCTGCTCTAACATTGTAACCTATTGCCCTCATTACCCATACTGTCTGGTCTGCAACTACTTTTATCAATGAGCCGGCGAAAATTGGCAACTTTTCAATTAAAAAGTAAAAAAAACCTGATATGAAAGCCGAGCCTGCAAGAAATGTCAATGGCTTCAGTTCCTCTCCTTTAATATGGGATAAATACTCGTGATAGGCAATATAAAAGAGGAAGTATATCCCCACCACACAGAATACGGCATTGACAATATCCCCATCTTCTTTGTAGTATAAAAATTCGGGCTGTGTTGCCCAGTAAAGTGCAAATATTATCCAGCCGGCTGCCGTTATCAGATGTTTCTTCTCATGATTTGAAAAAAAACCTATCCCCAGCACTATCAATCCCATAAATAACGGGATGGAGGTGAGCGTATCAAAAAGAGGATAGTTGTCGAGATTAACAAGGAGAGAAATAAAAATAAAATGCCCTGCCATAATGGCAAGTGTAGCCCCGCCAAAGAGGGATGCCGCATAATACAAATCTTTTTTGTGCACGGTGTTGAATGGCGCAGGGTTTATGATTTTTTCTACTTTATTTCAGGTATATGTGCCCTACATCCCTTTTCCATATCCACAAATCTTCCGTCTCCGCCCTTTCCTTCAAATTTATGGTGTAATCGACCTTTGCATCCATATCATCTGCGAAATATACCACATGCGCCTCTGGAAATTGAGGTATTTTCGGCGAGCCATACTCATTCTTACCATGATGACTCAGTATAATGTGGGCCAGCTTCCATTTAATTCTCTCGGGAAAATTCTCGATAGTTTTGATGCGCTCCATAAGCATCTGCACCCCTATCGTGATATGCCCTATAAGCATGCCCTCCTCCGACATTTCTATTGAAGTACCGACGTCAAATTCCCTTATTTTGCCTATATCATGCAATATGGCCCCCGTAACAAGCAAACTGTAATCAAGCTCATTATGAAGCTCATAAACGCGCTGGCATATCCTGGCAACATTCAGCGTATGCTCAAGCAAACCCCCGATATAGCTGTGGTGGCGGTGCATGGCGGCGGGCGCCCTCCTGAACTTTTCCGCAAAATCTTCGTCTTTGAAAAATGATAAAAGGAGAGATTTATACGGCTCTTCGGTACTTTCTATTATTTCCATGAGCTGGGACATCATCTCGTTTATATCTTTACTGCATACCTCTGCAAAATCAGTGGTGTCATACTCGTCGGGCGAGCACTTTCTTACGCCTTCCTTTTCTATCACTATCTCGATTCCGTCTCCATATGCAACTGCCCTTCCCCTTAGGAATATAACATCACCTTTGTCCACACTCTTGTAAAGTTTGTTTGTGTAGATAACGTCATCACCCCAGTACTTTGCCGTTATTTCTCCTGTTTTGTCTGTCAGGCGAAGTTCAAACCATTCCCCTTCCTTGCTTTTGTTTTTGTATTTCCTTGGGGGTTTTTTAAATTTCACAGCAAACATGCTGTTTACGGCATCACCCTCCGCTATTTCGTCTATGAACTGCTTTTTCATTTTATTCAGCACTCCCCCTTCTTTACAAACGGGGGCTTAACCCTCTTTGCCTTTATTTTTTTATTTCCTGAAACTATATTGAACTCTTTCTCCCCCTCATAACCCGGCTTTATGTATGCCATGGCTATCCCCTTTTTGAGGCAGGGCGAGAATGTGCCTGACGTTACCATACCAACTTTCTTACCATCCTTCTCGACAGCATGGCCATGTCTTGGTATGCCCCTCTCAATACATTCCAGGAAAGAAAGCTTCTCGTATTCCGTCTCTTTCTGCTTCAGCAATGCCTCCTTTCCGATAAATTCATGCTCCCAGTTTATGAGCCAGCCCAGCCCCGCCTCCAGCGGCGTCCTCCCGCCGCTAAACTCATTCCCTGCAAGGGCAAAGCACTTCTCAAGGCGCAGCGTATC
>Ga0164315_10005183_pt1 | contig 10189 bp, 9 predicted proteins | sample GuaBasSedimGuay6_FD_113737 | JGI IMG/M metagenome (GOLD analysis project Ga0164315, IMG submission 113737) | Subseafloor sediment microbial communities from Guaymas Basin, Gulf of California, Mexico - Guay6, Core 4569-2, 0-3 cm | ecosystem: Environmental > Aquatic > Marine > Hydrothermal vents >... | reverse complement strand
CTAACAGGCTGGGCAGCTCATGTGATGGAGCAGCGTGAAAATAACCGTATTATCCGCCCGAGTGCAGATTACACCGGTTCAGAGCCACGCAAAGTTAGCCCTATTTCAGAAAGATAAATAGCTTAATAGGTAGGCAGCTTTTAAGTTGCTTACCTATTACTTTCTTAAGTATTAAACAGCTTCACCTTGGAAATAAAGGCAGCACGTTTCCATTTTCACAGTCCACTTTTACAGCTGCCTTACTTCTCGTTTGATTAAGAAAGTAGCGATACCTCGCCTCTCCTCCTCTTCACAACCATTATTATTTTGGAACAAATTATGAATAGTGAAAACCGCAAACCTCTTCCCGGCACCAACCTTGATTATTTCGATACGCGCGCAGCAGTCGATACAATCGAATCGGGTGCTTATGCGAAACTCCCTTATACCTCACGAATTCTTGCTGAACAGTTAGTTCGCCGCTGCAACCCTGCAAACCTAGAAGCCTCTCTAAAACAGCTTATTGAACGCAAGCAAGATCTCGATTTTCCATGGTACCCAGCGCGTGTCGTTTGTCACGACATCCTTGGTCAAGTCGCTTTGGTTGATCTTGCGGGTTTACGTGACGCAATCGCTGAGAAAGGTGGAGACCCTTCCAAGGTCAATCCTGAAGTTCAAACTCAATTAATCGTCGATCACTCGCTGGCCGTTGAGCATGCAGGTTTCGAGAAGGATGCTTTTGAGCAGAACCGTGCCATTGAAGACCGCCGTAATGAAGATCGTTTTCACTTCATTGAATGGACTAAAACAGCCTTCAAAAATGTTGATGTGATCCCCGCAGGGAATGGCATCATGCACCAAATAAACTTAGAGAAGATGTCTCCAGTTGTCCAATCTCGTGATGGCATTGCCTTCCCTGATACCTGTGTTGGCACAGACAGCCATACGCCTCACATTGACGCATTAGGCGTTATCGCACTGGGTGTGGGTGGACTAGAAGCTGAAACCGTTATGCTCGGTCGGCCATCTATGATGCGCCTACCCAACATCATTGGCGTGAAGCTGACAGGAAAACGTCAACCAGGCATTACAGCAACCGATATCGTATTGGCGATTACCGAGTTTCTAAGAAATGCAAAAGTGGTATCTTCTTATCTTGAATTCTTTGGTGAAGGCGCGGCTAATTTAACCATTGGTGATCGTGCAACCATCTCTAACATGACGCCAGAATTTGGCGCCTCAGCCGGTCTTTTCTATATCGATGAGCAGACAATTGATTACCTAAAACTGACAGGCCGCGACCCCGAGCAAGTTGCACTGGTCGAAAACTATGCAAAAACAACGGGGCTTTGGGCTGATGACCTTGTAGAAGCCGAGTACGAACGTGTCCTTGAGTTTGATCTATCAAGCGTTGTCCGCAACATGGCGGGGCCATCTAACCCTCACCGCCGTCTGCCTACTTCTGATCTCGCCGCACGCGGTATCTCAGGAGAATGGGAAGAGAAAGAAGGTGAAATGCCAGATGGTGCGGTCATCATTGCCGCAATCACAAGTTGTACAAATACCAGTAATCCTCGCAATGTTATCGCAGCCGGTCTGGTCGCACGCAAAGCGAATGAACTAGGGCTTGTCCGAAAACCTTGGGTCAAATCCTCTTTTGCTCCAGGTTCGAAAGTAGCCAAACTCTATTTGCAAGAGGCCGGTCTATTATCTGAAATGGAAAAACTCGGTTTTGGAATCGTCGGCTACGCCTGCACAACCTGTAATGGCATGAGTGGCGCACTCGATCCAAAGATCAAACAAGAAATCATCGACCGTGACCTTTATACCACTGCTGTACTTTCTGGTAACCGTAACTTCGATGGTCGTATTCATCCTTATGCGAAGCAGGCATTCCTAGCCTCACCACCACTCGTTGTTGCCTACGCAATTGCCGGAACAATCCGTTTCGACATTGAGAAAGATGTTCTCGGTAATGATAAATATGGAAATCCTATCACGCTGAAAGATATCTGGCCGAGTGATGAAGAGATCGATGAACTAGTCTCTAAATCGGTCAAACCTGAGCAGTTCAAACAGATTTATAACCCAATGTTTAATTTAGGTACCATTGAAGAGGCTAAAAGCCCTCTCTACGATTGGCGCCCAAACACCACTTACATCCGCCGTCCACCTTATTGGGAAGGGGCATTAGCCGGTGAACGCACAATGAAAGGGATGCGTCCATTAGCGGTGCTGGGGGATAACATCACGACGGATCACATTTCACCCTCAAATGCCATTATGCTCGATAGTGCAGCAGGGGCTTATCTCCATAAAATGAAGCTACCTGAGGAAGACTTTAACTCCTACGCAACACACCGTGGTGATCACCTCACCGCTCAACGGGCAACCTTTGCAAACCCTAAGCTATTTAACGAAATGTGCCGTGATGAAAATGGCGAAGTTAAACAGGGCTCACTGGCACGTATCGAGCCAGAAGGCAAAGAAAGCCGCATGTGGGAAGCCATTGAAACCTATATGGAGCGTAAGCAGCCACTAATCATTGTTGCCGGTGCCGATTATGGACAGGGTTCTTCTCGTGATTGGGCGGCCAAAGGGGTTCGTTTGGCCGGTGTTGAAGTGATTGTTGCCGAAGGTTTTGAACGCATCCACCGTACTAACCTAGTCGGCATGGGTGTCTTACCGTTAGAGTTTAAAGTGGGTGAAACGCGTGAAACTTATAGCATTGATGGTAGTGAAACATTTGATGTTTCTGGTGAGCGCACACCACGTTCTGAAATGACTGTTATTATGCATCGTAAAAATGGCGAGTCTGTCGAAATCCCTGTCACCTGTCGCTTAGATACAGCAGATGAAGTCTCTGTCTATGAAGCGGGCGGTGTATTACAGCGTTTCGCACAAGACTTTCTTGATTCTAACAGCTAATTAAAAAGCCAGCTTCTCTCTAGCGTTTATTGACACTGAGAGAAGCTGGCCGCTGTTACCTTTAAAGATATAATTAGGACAAGATTCTTATGAGCTACTTACCTCAGATCAAAATCCCTGCCACCTATATGCGTGGCGGAACCAGTAAAGGTGTTTTCTTCAGTCTTCAGGATCTCCCAGAATCGGCACAAGTTGCCGGTGCCGCACGTGATTCTCTACTTTTACGTGTTATCGGCAGCCCCGATCCTTATGGGAAGCAGACCGATGGTATGGGTGGCGCGACTTCTAGCACCAGCAAAACCGTTATCCTCTCAAAAAGTAATCAACCGGATCATGATGTTGACTATCTTTTTGGTCAAGTTTCTATCGATAAAGCCTTTGTTGATTGGAGTGGTAACTGTGGCAACTTAACGGCCGCTGTCGGTTCATTTGCGATTAGTCAAGGGCTTGTTGACCCTAGCCGCATTCCTGAAAATGGCATAGCCACCGTCCGTATCTGGCAAGCTAACATCAGCAAAACAATCATCGCTCAAGTCCCTGTTACCCATGGTGAAGTACAAGAGACCGGTGGTTTTGAACTAGATGGTGTCACCTTCCCTGCGGCTGAAGTTGAAGTGGAATTCATGAGCCCCGTTGACGCCAGCGAAGCCATGTTTCCAACAGGAAACTTAGTGGATGAATTAGAAGTCCCGGGAGTCGGAACATTCAAAGCAACCATGATTAACGCCGGCATCCCAACTGTATTCCTTAATGCAGAAGCAATTAACTACAACGGTGCTGAGCTACAAGAAGCAATTAATGGCGACCCTAAAGCACTCGAAATGTTCGAAACAATTCGAGCATATGGGGCGATAAAAATGGGGCTTATCTCCACAGTTGAAGAGGCAGAAGGCCGGCAACACACGCCTAAAGTGGCTTTTGTTGCACCACCCGCTGACTATGTTTCTTCAAGTGGAAAAGAGATTAAAACGGCCAATATCGATCTCAATGTACGCGCACTATCGATGGGTAAACTACATCATGCCATGATGGGAACAGCCGCTGTTGCCATCGGTACCGCAGCAGCAATTCCGGGAACACTGGTCAATCTTGCCGCAGGTGGTGGAGAAAGAGGCAGCGTCACCTTTGGACATCCATCAGGCACCCTAAAAGTCGGAGCGGAAGCGGTTGAAACCAAGGGCGAATGGACGGTTAATAAAGTCGTTATGAGCCGTAGTGCTCGAGTACTAATGGAAGGATGGGTTCGTATACCCGATGGTTCTTTCTAGAACAAAGGTTTAAGTATCTATTAAGGGGGCGGTCTATTTTACCTAGACCGCCTTTTTTATTTCCAGATAATGCTGAGCTGATGCGGACAGGCCGCATATCAAAACCAACGAAACTTATACCCGCAGGGGGTAAAATCTCCGCATGAATAGCCAGGAACCCCAACGAAAAATCATCCATATCGATATGGACTGTTTTTTCGCGGCTATTGAAATAAGAGAGAACCCCTCGCTTTCTGGCCTACCAATTGCTGTAGGTGGTTCACCTGACAAACGGGGTGTTGTCGCCACTTGCTCTTATGAAGCACGAAAATTCGGCATCCATTCAGCCATGCCCACCTCAACCGCTCTAAGAAAATGTCCTGCGCTCATCTGCCTGCCAGTTCGAATGCCGCTCTATAAAAAGGTCTCTAAGAGCATTCAGTCCATCTTCAGGGAATATACAGAGCTTGTTGAGCCCTTATCTCTCGATGAAGCCTTTCTCGATGTCACCGGCTCCATACATTGCCAGGGCAGTGCAACCTTAATTGCCGAAGAGATTCGCCAGCGAATTTATACCGCTGAGAAGCTAACCGCCTCTGCCGGTATCGCGCCGAATAAATTCCTTGCCAAAGTCTGTAGCGACTGGCATAAGCCTAATGGCCAGAAAATCATCACACCGAGAGAAATCGATGGATTTGTAAAAACTCTGCCCGTCAAGAAAATAAATGGTGTCGGGAAAGTGACCGAAGAAAAACTATCTAACTTAGGCATTAAAACTTGTGGCAACTTACAAATGCTTTCCGCATCTTTTCTAGAAAATTATTTTGGCCGTTTTGGAAAGCGGCTGTATGAACTCAGTCGAGGGATCGACAGCCGTCCTGTTAACCCAAACAGGATTCGAAAGTCGTTAAGCGTCGAAACAACCTTTGCAGTGGATCTTGATTTATTAGAAAGTGGCATCGAGGCGCTAAACAAGCTCTATGAAAAACTACTTGAACGGCTTGCTGAAAAAAGCACCCATATTACATTACCAATTCATTCACTCACACTTAAAATCCGTTTTAGTGACTTTAAAACCACCACAATCCAAACTGTCGGCAACAAACCACAACTCAAAAAGTATCAACAACTTTATACAACGGTTTGGGAGCGAACAGAGCGGCCAGTCAGACTGATTGGGCTCGGCATTACATTTTCAGAATTGGAACAGTCCGGGCAGTTAGAATTAGAGCTGGAGAGAGACACCTAATAACAACCTTTTAAACCAGGCCCACATTCAGTAGCTGTATCAATCGATAGGCAACGGGATAGGGAGCCGCTCTTCAAGCGGGAAACCGGCCTCTTTCCAACCATCAACCCCTTTTCTGTACCACAATACAGACCGATAACCCCACTCGACAGCTCGTTTACTCGCATTCCAGGACATCCAGCAATCTTCGATACAGTAAAATAGCAGCGCTACCTCTTTGTCACCAGCCGTTAATCGCTGAAGGTTCTCTCTGTAATAGCGTTCGATAACAGGAATAAGCTGCTCCTCACCGGTGTTGGGTAGCCACACACTCCCTGGAATATCTGCCCGCGGGCCATTAACGAGCCACTCCCCGTCAAAATCGAGGCTTTCTTCTCTGAAAATGGCACCCATAACATCAACAAAAATGGCCAGCCTATTTTGATGGAGACGACGTGTCTCTTCGGTTGAGACCTTCCTGACACCAAGCGGAGGAGCCAGCTGGGTCACAGAATGGTAGGGCGCGGGGTGATAGGGTTCATTAGCAATCAAACTATTTATGCCACTGCACGCTGCCAGCGGCAATGTCACCAACACCGCAAACAGCTTAAGAAAATAACTCACCGTTTAATTCAGCTTATGTAGGGTTTTCTTCTCAATGCCTGGATAAAGATGTACAACCGACCGATTTAACTCGCTCTTCACTAGTGCAAGACCTGCAAAACGGGCGGGTATTTCAGTCTGCATTACCTCATTCATCGACAGCCCTTTATTCGCGCCATTTTCCAATGTGGTTACCAACCAACGGAGGTAATCTCTCGTTTGCTCTATCGCCGAAAGATCGCTTACCGGTTCGCCATGCCCTGGAATAAGCACTTTAAACGGCAGCTTTGCTAACTTATCTAACGCCACAAACCATTTCTCTGGAATCGCATGAGGTGTCGTCAAGGTCCTATTATGAAAAACCAGGTCACCCGCAAAAAGGACGCCCGTTGTTCTATCAAAAACGGCCAGATCACTACCTGTATGACCGCTTAACTCAATATATTCAAGTTCATGACCACCTATTTCTTCAATGCCTGGTTGCAGTGTTATATCGGGAACAACAGCCTCTGTCCCACGCATCCAGTCACCTGTCATACGGTATAGATTCTCAGCGAACATATCGCCTGAGTTCTTTATACCTTTCACCGTCCCTTTTAGTGCTGCGATAGGAGCAGGCTTAAATGCCTGGTTTCCCAAAAAATGATCCGGATGATGGTGCGTGTTAATGACTTTAAAAATGGGTTTGTTCGTCTGCTTACGGATCTCTGCAAGCATCTGCTCGCCATAACGTCTGGATGAACCTGTATCGATTACAACAACCCCTTCATCGGTGATGATGAAGCCGCTATTAACAATATTTCCACCATTCTGAAAATTGAAATCTTCTTTTTTCCCAATAAACAGGTAAGTGTTATCGGCAACAGGCTTTGCATTTAAACCATAATCGAATTTAGCGGCAAACAGAGGTTGCGAAAAGAATATGAATAAAACCAAACCACCTAATAATCTTCTCATCGTACAATCCTCGCAGAAAATTCATTGGCATTGTTGTCGATAGCCTCAATATTGATCGAGCCATTTTTACCCAGATCGAGCGTGAAAACGGGGTTTTCCTGCACAGGCTCATACGGTTCAATCCTCGCCAGAAGTTTCCCAGCGTCATCTGTCAACTGGATTTCTTCGATGTAAAATGAGGGAATTCCCGCAACAAGTCCTGTGTCCATTGGATGGCTGATCGATATTTTCGTACGCCGAACAGTACCGGTATCCCAAACTGCCGCATAAATTTCACCAAGGTGGTCTGCCCAATCTCCAGCTAAACGATCATCACTCGCCCTCGTACATCCACCACCGGCTGCATCAATCCAGACACCTCCAACATGCCAGATATTGTCATTAGTAAGAACTGCGGCTCGGACGGGGCTTGCCTGCTGAATTTTAAACCGAAAGGAGAAAGCCGCTTTTGAAGCCTCAGGATAGAACTTCAGGATTTTAGGAATAGGGTTAAATTCCGCAAACAGAAAAATCTCTTTAATCCCTGTTAACTCACTTGCATCAACAGAGACTGGAACATTCATGGAGTCTTCTGCAAATTCTGGCGCAACGACTTTAACCCTGTCATCAAAAACAACTTTATGTTCGCTCAAATAAGCTCTAACCATATCGTCCCACTGGATAGAACCCAACGGATCTTCAGGAATTTCTTCTGCTGAAGCCATTGAAAATGAACCGACCATCAACAGAACACATAGAAACAGTCTCATTAAATATCCTCGAATAAATAGATTATCTTCTGACCTTCTCATTTGATCAAAAGTTCTGGAAAACGCTGATTATCGATATCACCTTCAAAAATATCATCATCTGTTATCGGTCTAGTAATTCCTTCCTCGGGAGGTGCAGAAAGGAGATTCATATCAAGCTCGTACAGTTTCCCTTTTATTTCACCATCAGCGAGCTGCAACTTGTAATAGATACCATTCCACAAATTGATTCCGTATTCAGTCGGGCTTTTGTGCAGGAAAAGAAGGTCATACTCAAGACTAGTTAGGTCGCCCTCTTCTATATATTTTTGATTTGTATAAGGGTAGTCAACATAACAGAGCACTTGCTCACCACCCATCAAGCACTTAAATGGGCGCATAGAAAGGAATTGGTCCTCAAAATATTCGGTGTCCAGATGCAGACTATAAAGATAACCCTTACCTTTTGGCGTCAAAACGATAGAGGCAACTCGTTGCTCTTGATTTGACTTATCAACAAGATAAACACCTTTCACACCATCTAAATCAGCCAAAGTGGGCATACTGATAAAAGTAAGTAAAAATAGAAAGGCAAAACTACTACTCTTAAAAAATCGGTTATCTGAGATTCGCATAGCATCCTCCAGGGACTTATTGTTTTATTAGCTATTTAATCATAACTAATATGCTCTGGGTAGTTTCCTTAACAGCCTGCAAATAAAAAGGGAATTCTTACTTAAGAATTCCCTTTAAATATACAGCCACAGGTTTATTAAACCATTACATACAGTGCCTTAATCAATGGGATTTATCCTAAGGACTCTCGTAGCTTATATTGTACTTAGCATAGATCTCTTCAACTTTTCCAGATCGTTGTAGGTTACCAAATGCAGCTTTAACGGCAGCAATCAACTCATCACGCCCTTCTTTGATTGCAATCGCCAATTTCCAGTCAGAACGAACCCTACCTGAAACAGACAAGGCAGAAAAAGTGTAAGAAGAACGGTCTGCACCCAAAGCAGATTCAATTTGAGCTTTTGGTGCAACAACAGACTGAACATCCCCTTTAAGAAAAGCGGCAACAGCCTCTTCAACCGTCATAAAGTGCTTAACACTATTACGAAACATGCCACGGCTAGAGCTAGTTAGATAAAAATCTGGCATTGTATCGAGTTCAACACCAACTTTCCCTTTCAGAAAGGTTTGCATAACCGTTTCATTTTCTGCACGGCCAGCATCACGTAGCACAACAACTGATTCAGTGGCATAGGGAGAAAAAATAATCACTTTATCATTTTCTTCAGCAAACTCCTTATCGAAGGGAACATGCATCATAAAGTCTGCCGTTCCACCACCTAAGTAATGCCCCTTCCAGACGAAATTCCGTAGATCATCCTCCATATTTTCATCAGCACCCACCGACCAAATCAGGGCGTCGATCTCAAGCTCTGAAGCAATTGCTTTTGCAATATCGACATCAATACCAACAATTCTTCCTTTATCTGAATATGAATAAGGAGGGAAGTCTTTATAGACAGCGACTCTTAATCCGCCTTTAGAACGGATCGAATCAAAATCTTCTCCAGAATAAGCTTCCCCTGCTAATAAAAGCAGGGGAAGTAATAGAACGGATAAAAACTTTTTATTCACACTGCCCTTCCGCTGTCAGACAAGAATTCTTTTCATCACCAACCCAGCAAGAACTGTCATCATCGACTTCAGGGTCACAGGTATCTAACCATGATTTCAGAGCCCACATTGCTTCTTGAGCCATGATGCCTTCAAATTTAGGCATATAAGTGATGCCATTACGCTCAGCACCATTTCTAATTCTGTACATAAACCATTCATCACCTTCTGCATCAGGTGTTAGGGTTTCACGTAAATCAGGCGCGATTCCACCAGAGACACCACCTAGACCGTGGCAGCGAGCACAATTCTGGTTGAAAGCTGATTTACCGATTTTTACTGCCTCTTCCAAGAGAGTAGAGTCATCTTCATTTCTATACGGATTTTCTTCAACCCACTCTTCGCCAATTACAGGAAGTGTTGAGACATCAACTGCCTGAGGTGATACATTCCCATGCGCCAGAACAGAACCACTAAAAATAATGGCTGAAGCAGCCATAAATATTTTCAATAATCTAGATTTTGTAACCATTTTTGTACTCTCCTGATATCTTAATTATATTGTCATTATAAAATTCCTATACGGCTCCAATATATAGTTGGCAACTGAATTGGAACTGAATAGAGTGAAATTATAGCTGTGTCGCGATTCGTAATGATATAACAGAGGGTGAAAAATGTCTCGAAAAGCCCTAATAGAAAGCTAAGACAGGGTAAAAAGGCAACCATAATCTCCACCGAAATGAACTGATGTATTGTTTATATCGCAATAAAAAACCCCATCAGAAGTAACTGATGGGGTTTTCAAATTAAGAGCCTGGCGGTTCCCTACTTTCACATGGCTAATACCACACTATCATCGGCGCTAAGCGGTTTCACTTCCGAGGTCG